>Ga0078972_1000375_pt1 | contig 142537 bp, 138 predicted proteins | sample YelNatPaOPGAMG01_FD_67568 | JGI IMG/M metagenome (GOLD analysis project Ga0078972, IMG submission 67568) | Hot spring thermophilic microbial communities from Obsidian Pool, Yellowstone National Park, USA - OP-RAMG-01 (SPADES assembly) (version 2) | ecosystem: Environmental > Aquatic > Thermal... | reverse complement strand
CAGCGTCCGGCGAGGCTTGAGGCGAAAAACCGCCCGCTGCTGTGAGCGCATCCTGGACGCGCGACCCGCGCGGCAGGGAATACACGCCGGGATTTACCACAGCGCCGGTGATGTGCACGGTCAGCGGCGCCAGGGTAGGGGCAGGGATCAGCTCGATGGAATGACCGGTCGGCTGGCGGCTCACCAGCAGGACCACCCCCGCGGCCAGCAGTCCGATCAGAATGCCCATTAGCAGAATTTGCCAGGCTTTCATGCTCCCCTCCGTTAATGAACGACCTGGTTGCGAAAACGATCAACTTGAAATGGGCAGGGTTGGATTGGACAACAATAAGGCGGATTCAGTCGGCAGGTACGGTTTGAGTTTGGGCGACAGGCTCTTCGGCGGGCGCTTCCAATGCGATCATAGCGTTGAAGGCAGCGATGGATACTTCCAGCATGTCGAGAGACGGCTCACGGGTGGTCAGATGCTGCAACGCCAGATTAGGGCGGATCAAGGCGCGGACGAAAGGCACGTCCAGGTGTCTGGCGGTCCAGCGGATATACTCGTAGGCCAATCCCGCCAGAACCGGGATCATCACCACGCGGGAGATCAGACGCCACAACCAGGGCAGCGGGCCGAGCAGCGAGAAAACGATCACTGAGATGAGAACCAGGGTCAGCAGGAAGGCCGTGCCACAGCGTGGGTGTTCGACTGAGAAACGGGCTACGCTCTGCGGGTTCAACTCGGCGCGAGCTTCGAAAGCGTTAATGGTCTTATGCTCTGCCCCGTGGTAGGCGAAAACGCGCTGAATTTCAGGAATACGGCCGATGGCCCAGATATATCCGATCAGCAGCGCCAGGCGCACCAGGCCTTCCATGACGTTGCTCCACCAGGCATTGAAGCCCAGATAGCGCTCGCAGAGCTGGCCGACGGCGGCCGGAGCGAGGAAAAACAATGCCACGGCAAGCGCCAGGGAAAACGCCAATGTCAGATAGAGAGCCGGTCCCTCGATTTTTTCTTCCTCGCCGGTCTGCAGGTTGGCCGACAGTGTAATGGCGCGGGTGCCCAAGCCGAGCGCATCCCACAGGATGACCAGGCCGCGCAGGAAGGGGATTTTTGTCAGCGGGCTGCGATACACCGCCCCCAATGGCTCGGAATGGACGACGATCTGGCCATTGGGGGCGCGCATCGCAATCGCGGCGTAGCTGGCGCCGCGCATCAGCACACCCTCGATCACCGCCTGACCTCCGTAGGACGGCAGCCTTTCACTCATCCTTTGCTCTCGCCAAGATTGAAGAAGAAATGGATCAGCGCATCCATCCCGCGTTCCCAGGTGGGCAGGTGCAGCTTCTCGTTGGGAGCGTGGATATTATCATCCGGGAGGCCGAAACCGGTCATGACGGAGGGCGCCCCCAGGATTTCCTGGACGGAAACGACCACCGGCACACTGCCCCCCTCGCGCTTGAAGACAGGACGGGTGCCCCAAACCGCTTCCAGAGCGGTCGCCAGGGCGCGCACACCGTCATTGTTGATGTCGCTGAGGCTGGGTTTGCTGCCCGATAACATGATCAGCTCCCAGTGAATCGTCTTAGGGGCTTTCTCCTCAAGAAAACGGCGCATGCATTGGTGGATTTCCTCGGGCGTTTGATCGGGAACGAGGCGGGTTGAGATCTTGGCCATGGCCGCGGCGGGGATGACGGTCTTTTGGCCCACGCTGGTGAAGCCGGAGAGCAGTCCGTTCACCTCCAGGGTTGGACGAATGCCGATGCGCTCGGAGGGGAGATAATCCTTCTCGCCCCACAGGCCAGGGACGCCGGTGTGCTCGAGATAATAGTCCTCGTTCATCGGCAGGCGGGCAAATTCGGCGTGTTCTTCGGGTCGCAGCGGCCGAACGTGATCGTAGAAACCCGGCAGGGCAACCGTGCCATGGTCATCGTGCATGGCAGCGATGAGCTCGCACAACGCCTGGGCAGGGTTGTGGACCACGCCGCCGTACAGACCGGAATGCAGATCGTGGTTTGGCCCGTGAACATGAAGCTCGAAATATGCCAGGCCGCGCAGACCATAAACAATGGTGGGCGTATCGGCGGCGATCATCTCTGTATCGGGGTTCAGCATTACGTCACAGGCCAGCATGTCCTTATGCGCCTGAATGAAATCGTGCAACGTGCGAGAGCCGACTTCCTCTTCACCTTCAATGATGATCTTGTAATTAAGCGGTGATTGGCCTGTGCGCACCACGGATTCGATGGCGCTCAAAGTGGCAATGAGCTGCCCCTTCATATCCGACGCGCCTCGGCCATAGAGGTTTTCGCCCTGGCGAGTTGGCTCAAACGGGGGCTGGCGCCATTGTTCGAGCGGATCCGGAGGCTGGACGTCATAATGGCCGTAGACGAGCACGGTGGCGCGGTTGGGACCGGCTGCCAGTAGCTCGCCATAAACGATGGGATGCCCGGTGGTGGGATACACTTCGACTTTTTGCATGCCCAGGCCACGGAGCTTATCGGCCAGCCATTCAGCCGCCCGCTGCATGTCACCGTTATTTTCAGGGGTTGTGGAGATCGAAGGGATGCGCACCAGCTCGATCAGGTCCTGGAGGAAGCGTCCCCGTTGTGTGTGTGCATATTGGATTGCGGCATTTCGTGAATCAGTCATGGGTGTCCTTCTGGTTAATGAAATCCGCCTGGAAAGGAGTTCCTTTTTGGTATAGAGAGACATCCTTCGAGGCAACGGTATGATTATATGCGATTTTAGGGAATTAAGAGCTTGCCAGAGGGGGGTTGTCAGGCAAATAATTGCCGGACATGGGTCTTTGTGATACAATTATTGCAGAGGTGGACCGGTGGTCGGGACAGGCAATGCCTGGACCGGCGTCGGGCCGCAGAGCCCGTCGAAAAGTGCCGCCCTCCACACCCACCGATCCTATGCCTCTCTGGAATCAATATTTTCTCCCCCATTCTATTGAAGAAGCCTTACGGGTGCTGAGCACCCACCCCGCTCCTGCCCATTTGATTGCCGGAGGCACAGACCTGCTGCTCGACATCCAGCAAGGACGCCATCCGCCTGTCGATGCATTGGTTGATGTAACGCGCATCCCTAAGCTCAACGCGCTCGAGGTGCGGAACGGGTATTTATTCGTCGGGGCGGCGGTGCCGCTCAAGCACATCGCCAGCTCGGAGCTAGTGGCACGCCACGCCAGCGCGCTGCTCGAAGCGGCCGGCCAGGTCGGTGGGCCGCAAGTGCGCGCCATGGCCACGCTGGGCGGCAATGTGGGCCATGCCCTGCCAGCTGCGGACGGGAGCATCGCTTTGCTGGCCCTGGACGCGGAGGCTGAAATTGCCAGCCTGGAGGGAACCAGGCGCGCACCGCTTAGCAGCCTCTTCCTAGGCCCTGGCCGTTCCGCGCTGGATGGGCGCAGGGAGCTGATCGTCGGTTTCTATGTCAGATTGGCGGAACCGGGGCAGGCATCAGCCTTCGTGCGGGTGATGCGTCCGCAAGGTGTAGCGCTGCCGATCCTCAACCTGGCCGTATGGCTGCAGCGAGAGGGCGAACGGCTGTCCGATGTACGCATCGCCATTGGCCCTTCCGGTCCGACGCCGCAACGGGCGCTGGAAGCCGAAGCGGTATTGCGCGGTCAGAGGTTGACGGAGGAAGTGCGTGCGCGGGCGCTGGAGGAAATATTAACGCACCTGCGCTTCCGCACCAGTCCTCACCGCTCGACGAGCGCGTATCGGCGGCATCTAGCCGCCGTGCTGCTCGAAGAAGGCCTCAGCCAGGCGTGGAAGCGGGCGGCGGGGGAAAAGCAATTCTCTATCGGTGAGCTGCCCGGCACTGTTTTAGCCGTAGAGGATATACAATGAAAGAGCATGTCGGTAAGGATGTTCTCGAGATTACTGTCAACGGCCAACTGCACCGGCTGCCGGTGGTAGCAGGGGAGACGCTCGCCGATCTGCTGCGCGAGCGTTTGCGTTTAACCGGCACGAAGATCGGCTGCAACGAAGCCGAATGCGGCTCCTGCACCGTTCTCGTGGACGGTGAAACGGTGCTGTCGTGCGTCTATCCGGCCGAAAAAGCGAACGGCCGCAGCGTGTTGACGATCGAGGGTCTGGCTTCACAGGCGGCGAGGCAAAAGCGCGGGGGTGAAGCTTTGCATCCCCTTCAGGAAGCGTTTATCCTCCACGGCGCAGTGCAATGCGGGTTCTGCATCCCCGGACAGATCATGACGGCTCATGCACTGCTGCAACGCAACCCTGATCCCAGCGAGGCGGAGATCCGCCATGCGCTCAAGGACACCTTATGCCGGTGCGCCGGCTACCCAACCATCGTGCGATCCATTCAGGCGGCCGCCAAGAGTCTTCGCACCGGGGAACCGGTCGAACCGCCAAAGGTGATGCCTGTTGCTCGCAATGCGCGCAAGGTGGTCGGCACGGTACAACCCCGGCCGGAGGCGGTGGCCAAGGTGACTGGCAAAGCCATCTTCACCGATGACATCCAATTCGAGAACATGCTGTACGGTGCGGTCAAACGGGCCATGACGCCCTCGGCGATCTTACGGCGCATCGATACGAGCAAGGCGGAAGCCCTGCCCGGCGTGCATGCGGTGATGACGGCCAAGGATATCCCTGGAGAAAACAGGCATGGAATCGTCTTTCGCGATTGGCCGGTGATGGTCGGCATTGGCGAGCGGGTGCGCTATGTCGGCGACGCGCTGGCGATTGTGGCGGCTGACACCAGGGAGATCGCGCGCCAGGCCTGTGATCTGATTGAGGTCGAGTTCGAACCGCGCCCGGTGATCGCCGACCCGGTGACGGCGCGCCAGGCGGATGTAGAACAGATCCATGAGAAAGGCAATCTGCTCGAACACATCAAGGTTCGTAAAGGCGACGTGCAGGCCGGCTTCGAAGCCGCCGAAGTGGTGCTGGAGCACACCTTCCACACAGCCACTACCGACCACGCCTTTCTGGAACCCGAATGCAGCATTGCCAGGGTGAACGCGGAAGGGCGCATCGAGATTTACGTCGGTTCACAGATCCCATATGAGGACCGCGAGCAGGTGGCGCGGGTATTAAACGTGCCCGATGAGCGCGTGAGGATCATTGGGCAACTGATCGGCGGCGGCTTTGGCGGCAAAGAGGATATCGCCGGGCAGATACACGCTGCGCTCCTGGCGGTACGCACCGGCCGCCCGGTCAAGCTGCTGTGGGACCGGCGCGAAAGCCTTCTGGTGCATCCGAAGCGCCACGCCACCCAGATTCGCTGTAAAGTGGGCGCCATGAAGGATGGCCGAATTGTGGCTTTCGAGACGGAACTTTACGGCGATACAGGGGCGTATGCCTCGCTGGGCGATAAGGTCATGACACGCGCGACAACGCACTCTTCTGGCCCATATGAGATCCCCCATGTACGGGCCGATTGCTATGCCATGTACACCAACAATCCGCCGGCAGGGGCCTTCCGTGGGTTTGGAGTGACCCAGTCGGCATTCGCGGTTGAAAGCATGATCGACATGCTGGCCCACCACCTGGGCCTCGATCCGGTCACGGTGCGCCGTAAGAATGCCCTGCGAGTAGGCAGCATTACCAACACCGGTCAGAGGCTGCGCGAATCGGTCGGGTTACTGGAATGCCTCGATAAGGTCGCCGATGAGATGTTCCGGCTGGGGGGTGAGCATCCTTTCGAGGCGAAGGCGGTAGCCGGTGCGCCGCATTTGAAGCGGGCCTGGGGATTGGCGGTAGGGTATAAAAACACCGGCCTGGGCGGCGGCGCTCCCGACAAAGCCGGTGCCGAAGTGGAGCTTTTCGAGGACGGCACGGCCGAAGTGCGCACTTCTTCGGCCGAGATTGGACAGGGTTTGGTCACCGTGCTGCAGATGATCACGGCGGAGGAATTGGGTCTGCCGGTGGAGCGGGTGAGAGTGCTGCTCTCCGATACCGATCTAACGCCGGATGGAGGTCCAACCACGGCTTCGCGGCAAACATACGTGACGGGCAATGCGGCCCGTCTGGCGGCGCGCACACTGCGCGAGGCCATGGCGGCTGTGCTGGCCGAAAAGTACGACCAGCCGCCGGAGCACATCCGTTTCATCGAAGGTCTTGCTCACGTAAACGGGCACAAGGTTCCGCTCGGCCAGGTGGCCGCGGAGATGAAGAATGAAGGCCGACCGCCCCGTGCGCTGTACGAATATTGGGCGCCGGAAACGAAACCGTTGGGCGAAGGCGGCGACATGCATTTCGCCTTCGCTTTCGCCGCCCAGGCGGCCGAGGTCGAGGTCAACACCCTTACGGGAGAGGTGCGCGTGCTGCGCATCATCGCTGCGAATGATGTGGGTACGACCATCAACCCGCTCGGCCTGCAAGGCCAGGTGGAGGGTGGGGTAATGATGGGTTTGGGCAATGCGCTGACCGAGCATTTCATCGTCGAGAATGGGGTTGTATTCAGCGACCGGCTGGCGCGTTACCGCATGCCGTCCATCGCACACACGCCTGAGATCATTTCCATCGTGGTCGAAGACCCGACGGCCGATGGGCCGTACGGGGCAAAGGGGATCGGCGAGATCGTCAGCATACCAACCACGCCGGCGATCACCAATGCCATTTACCACGCGGTTGGCGTGCGCATCGATCGCCTGCCGGTGGATCAGGAACAGATCGTCAGAGAGTTGCATCCGCACAAATTCGCGGGGGATTAGGGGAGGCAAAATGAGCCAAGCGGCCATCCCGCTCTGGCTGCGATGGGCCCGGGAGATCCAGGCCATTGCCCAGACGGGGTTGCATTTCAGCGCCAACGAATTCGATCGCGGGCGTTATCAGCGTCTGGCCGAGATCGCCAGCGAGATCGTTTCCCACTTCACCCAACTGCCCGAAGAGACGCTGCTGAAGTCATTTCTGGCCCAGCCTGGATACGCGACGCCGAAAGTGGATGTGCGCGCGGCCGTATTTCTGGACGGGCGCATCCTGATGGTGCAGGAGCGCACGGACGGGATGTGGTCGTTACCGGGCGGCTGGGCAGACGTGAACATGTCCCCTGCGGCCATGGTCGAGCGGGAAGTGTGGGAAGAAAGCGGCTTCCGGGTGAGCGCGCGCAAGGTGGCGGGGGTGTTCGAGTCCAACCATGACCGCGATCCGATCAACGTTTACCACGCGTATAAAGTGCTCTTCCTGTGCGACCTGGTAGGCGGCGAGGCGCGCACAAGCAATGAAACAAGCGCAGTCCAGTACTTCGGGCGGGATGAGCTGCCACCGTTCTCTCCATTCCGCACACCGGAGCGCGTTGTACAAGAAGCTTTCGCCCACCTGGATGATCCGGACCGTCCGGCGGCGTTCGAATAAGCTGCCGGCGACCAGTTGAATCGCCCAGGTCTCTCTTAAGGGAAAAGAGGGAGAAATGTTGATCACCAATGCTAATCTGATCACCTGGGAGAAGCCCAATCGTATCCTGCGGGATCATGCCGTCTTTGTGGAAGACGGTCTGATTGCCGCTTTAGGACCGACAGGCGAGATGGAGGCGCGCTATCCGCAGGCGGAGCGCCTGGACGCGCACGGGCAGTATCTCATGCCGGGCAACATCTGCGCGCACACCCATTTTTATGGGGCGTTTGCGCGCGGCATGAGCATACCTGGAGCCGCACCCGAAGATTTCCCCCAGATATTGAAGAAACTGTGGTGGCCGCTGGATAAATCGCTCGATGCGGAAGGGGTGCGTTGCTCCGCGCTGGTGTGCCTGGTGGACGCGATCCGTCATGGCACCACCACGCTGATTGATCACCATGCGTCACCAAATGCCATCGATGGTTCACTGGATGTCATCGCTGAGACAGTCGATCAGTCCGGATTACGGGCGGCGTTATGCTATGAAGTCAGTGATCGTGATGGCGAGGATCGCGCCAGGGCGGGCATCGCCGAGAATGTACGTTTCATCAAGCGGGTGAAAGAAGAGCGTCCAGCGGGGGGGCGGCTGGCGGCCACCTTCGGCCTGCATGCCAGCCTGACGCTCAGCGACGCCACCCTGGAACGTTGCCGTTCTTCCGCGCCGGGAGAGGTGGGCTTTCACATCCACGCGGCGGAGGGAGTCGCCGACGAGTACGACAGCCTGGCCAAATCCGGCCTGCGGGTGATCGACCGTCTGGCGCACCACGGCATCCTGGGAGCGCACACCATTGTCGCTCATGCGGTGCATGTGGATATCAAGGAAGCCAATTTGCTGGCCGAGACCGGAACCTGGGTCACTCACCAGCCGCGCTCGAACATGAACAACGCCGTCGGGGTGGCGCCGGTGGAGGCTTTCCTACGCGCAGGGGTGCGCGTCTGCATGGGGAACGATGGCTTCTCCAATGCCATGTGGGAGGAATGGAAGGCCGCCTATCTGCTCCACAAGGCCTGGAACCACGATCCCCGGCGCATGCCTGCCTCTACGGTGGCGGAGATGGCGGTATACAACAACGCCGCACTGGCGCAGGATATTTTCCAAGGCGCACCGATCGGCGTCATCCAGCCGGGCGCAGTCGCTGATTTGATCCTGGTGGATTACCATCCCTATACCGAGATGGACGAGGGCAATCTGCCCTGGCACATCGTGTTTGGGTTCCACGAAAGCATGGTCACCGCCACGATCGTGGACGGAAGGGTGCTTATGCAGGACAGGAGGCTGCTCACTCTGGACGAGGAGGAGATCGCAGCCCGGGCGCGTGAGGCGGCGGCAGCAACCTGGAAGAGGTACCAGGCGCAGTTCGCCTGATTCTGAATGCAACGACGGAGGGTTGATTGAACGAAAACGATCTACCAGAGATACACACAATCGGGATCATCGGCGGAACCGGCAAGGAAGGCAAAGGGCTGGCTTACCGTTGGGCCAAAGCTGGTTATCACATTTTGATCGGTTCGCGACAGTACGACAAAGCGCAAAATGCGGTCGCCGAACTGCGCAGGCTGCTGCCGGAGACGGCCAGGATCGAAGGGGTGATCAACTCTGAAGCAGCGCGGAGGGCGGATCTGGTGGTCATCACTGTCCCCTATGCGGCCCACCGCGAAACGCTGGAAGGATTGCGCGAATTGCTGCAAGGCAAGGTGGTGGTGGATGTCACTGTGCCGTTGGTGCCTCCACGGGTGAGCCGCGTGCAAATGCCGCCCGCCGGCAGCGCCGCACAGGAAGCGCAACAAATATTGGGCGAGGGCGTTCAGGTGGCATCCGCCTTCCAAAACATATCGTACGAGCACCTGCTGAATGATCAACCGGTGGAGTGCGATGTGTTGGTGACCGGTAGCACGAAAATCGCGCGGCAACTCACCTTGAAGCTGGTACGCGCGGCTGGGTTGGTCGGCTGGGATGCCGGCCCGCTGGAAAATTCGGTGATACCGGAGGGGCTGACCTCGATCCTAATTGGCTTGAACAAGCAGTATGGTGTAGAATCTTCGGGTATTCGCATCACGGGGATACCGCGCGAGACGGCGAACGAAGGAGCAGGGAGGCAGTCATAACCGGCTGGCTTCACGGCCGGCAAAAAATGTGGGAACGAGCGCAAGCAAGGCGCTGGCCCTGCACCCGACATCGTGATGGGATGATCTGATTTGGTTGGGGCTGGCTCCGGCTGAGCGGATTGGAGCGAGCCCTTTTTATTGGTCCATCGATTTGCAGTGATGTGCAAGGAGTGAATCCATACCTATCAAAATGAGCCTGACCCTGACAGCCCTACGTGATATACCCCTGATTCAACCGGGCGACGACCTGGCGAGTCTCATCTTGCAGGCGTTGGCCAGGGCGTCCATTGCCCTGGAGGATGGGGACATCCTGGTAGTTGCACAAAAAATCGTCTCTAAGGCAGAAGGGCGCCTGCGGAAGTTGAGCGAGGTGATCCCATCGCCGCGGGCACTCGAGATCTCCGGGGCCACGCAAAAGGACGCCCGTTTTGTCGAATTGGTGTTGCGGGAGAGCAGCGAGATCCTGCGCATGCGGCCGGGCACGCTGATCGTTGTCCACCGGCTGGGATTCGTATGCGCCAATGCTGGCATCGACCACTCGAACGTGCAGGCGGAGAGCGGCGACGGAGAAGATTGGGTGCTGCTCCTTCCCGAGAATCCGGATGCCTCGGCTGAGGAGCTCCGCCGGAAGCTGGAAGCGGCCAGTGGGAGGAAAATCGGCGTATTGATCATCGATTCCCACGGGAGGGCCTGGCGCAACGGTGTGGTCGGCGTGGCGATTGGGGTGGCAGGCATGCCGGCTCTGGTGGATATGCGCGGCAAGCCGGACCTGTTCGGGTATCGCCTGCGCATCACTCAGATCGGCGCTGCGGACGAACTGGCGGCAGCGGCCTCGCTGGTTATGGGTCAGGCGGATGAACGTACGCCGGTGGTCCACGCGCACGGGTTTCCATACGCGTTGCGCGACGGATCGATCAACGAGCTGATCAGACCGAAAGAGCAGGATCTATTCCGATAAACACAGGTTTAGCGCATGCGAGCGATCGTCTCCGTGTTGGAAGGGCCGATGGCCGAAGAAATACGGTCGCTGTGGCGCCTGCTGGAGGGCGAATGCGGGCTGAAAGGCATCCGTATGACGCCTATTCCGCACTTCTCCTGGCATGTGGCCGAAGAGTATAACAGCGCTGAGCTGCGCGCAGCGTTGGAACAAGTTTGCTCCGGCCAAAAGAGCTTTCGGGTTAGGACCGCCGGCCTGGGGATTTTCGGCGGCGGGGAACCGGTGATTTACATCGCGCTGGTCAACAATGAGGCCATGCGGAAGTTGCACCGCAAAATCTGGAGGTTTGCGCGGCGGATAGCTACCAGCCCCAGCCCGTATTACGACCCCGATTCCTGGATCCCCCATATCACCCTGGCGCATACGGATGTCAACGCCGATAACATTGGCTGCGCCCTCAGGCAGCTGGCTTTTAGGCCGCTTGAATTCGAGTTTGAAGTCGACAATCTGGCCATCGTTTATCAGCACGAAGAGCGGGTCGGTCGTTTAAGCGAACGGTTTCAATTTGGAGGCGATTGATCAGCAGAAATGTGGTCGCTCTGGCGGGTGGAGTTGGCGGCGCCAAGCTGGCGGACGGCCTGGCGCAGGTCTTGCCCGCCGATGCGCTGACCGTGATCGTGAATACCGGGGACGACTTCGAGCATTTCGGGCTGCACATCAGCCCAGACCTGGATACGGTCTGCTACACACTGGCGGGGCTGGCCAACCCCGAGACCGGCTGGGGCCTGGCTGATGAAAGCTGGAACGCGATGCAGGCCGTTGACAGGCTTGGCGGACCGACCTGGTTCCGATTGGGCGACCGCGACCTGGGCACACACCTCGAGCGCACCCGCCGGCTGAAGGCTGGCGAGGCGCTCAGCAGCATCACACGCGATTTCTGCCGGGCGTTGGGCGTGGCCGTGCGCGTTCTGCCGATGAGCGACCAGCCGGTCGCCACCCGCGTGGCCACACGCGAGCTGGGCGAACTGGATTTTCAGGAGTATTTCGTGCGCCACGCCTATCGGCCGGAAGTCACCGGTTTCCGCTTCGCCGGGATCGAAAGCGCGCGGCCGGCAGCCGGCGTCCTGGAAGCGCTGGACGCGGCCAATGTGGTGATCATCTGCCCGTCGAACCCTTGGGTCAGCATTGCGCCGATCCTGGCGGTGCCGGGGTTGCGCGAGCGGGTGGCCAGGAAACCCGTTGTGGCGGTTTCGCCCATCGTGGGCGGGAGGGCGCTCAAAGGGCCGGCGGCCAAGATGTACGCCGAGCTGGGCATCCAACCGTCGGCCGCGGCGGTGGCGCAACACTACGGAAGCCTGCTGTCTGGCTTCGTCCTCGACCGCGAAGATGCCGCCCAAACCGCCCAGATCGAGCAGTGGGGTATAATTTCTTACGTCGCCGATACGGTGATGAGCAATGGAGAAGATCGCCGCCGGTTAGCAGAAGAGGTGTTGTCCTTTGTCAATGACCTTTTGAGGAGGACACAAGCGCAATGAGCCTTTGGGCAATTGTCCCGGTAAAACCTCTCCGGCGCGGCAAATCCCGCTTAGCCGGAGTTTTGTCGGAAGAAGAACGGACCGTTTTGAACTTTACCATGTTAGAGCACACGCTGAAGACGATCGGATCAGTGGCCGGGATTGAACAGACACTGGTAATCAGCCGCGACCCGTCGGCTCTATCTCTGGCGAGGGATTACGGGGCGCGCACCCTGCTGGAAGAAGGCACGCCGAAATTGAACACCGCCGTACGGCGGGCCACGGTCGTGGCGAAGGCCTATGCGGTCGAAGGGTTATTGATCCTGCCGGCCGATCTACCGACGCTGACGCCGGCAGACATCGAGGCTGTGTTGCGGCTCGGCCAGAATCCGCCGGTGGTGGTGGTCGCCCCCGACCGGCACGAGCGGGGCACCAACGCGTTGCTGATCAGCCCGGCGGGCATCATCGACTACGAATTTGGCGTGGGCTCGTTTCAAAAGCACTGCGACCGGGCGCTGGCGGCCGGTGCGCGACTGGAAATATGCCGGACGCCCGGTTTGGGGCTGGATCTGGATTTGCCGGAGGATCTCGAGCTGCTGCGCCAGATGGAGGTACCCCTGCTGAAAGTTTGAGCGGGTTTTGGTTCGAGACCGCCAAACACCCAGCCGGAGCACGTTAAAATCGGCGCACCGCCGGCTGTTCGTCGGAGGTCTATAGGTGATCGGCCGTCTGTTCGACCGGTCACTCATCCTGATGTGTTACCGGAGGTTGGAATGTCAGAGCGCGTCGCCCTGTATCTGCAGGATGCCCATGACTTGCGTGATGGGCTGGAGTACGTCCGCTATGCGGAGAAGCGCGGTTTCGAGGCGGTCTGGCAGGCAGAGAGCCGCCTTGTGCGCGATGCGATCGTGCCGATGGCGGCTTACGCAGCGGTGACCGAGCGTATCAAGGTCGGTTCGGGGGTGATCAACAACTGGACCCGCAACATCGGTCTGCTGGCAGCAACCTTTCTGACCCTGGACGACCTGGCGCCCAACCGCATCATCTGCGGCATCGGCGCGTGGTGGGACCCGCTGGCCCGCAATGTGGGCATCGAGCGCAAAAAGCCGCTTGTCGCGATGAGGGAGACGGTGATCCTCTTGCGGCGGCTCTTGAATATGGAGCGGGTAACCTTCCACGGGGAGTTCCACCACGTGGAGGGTATCGAGCTGGACGTGGTTCACGGACGACGCGAGCCGCGCAACGTGCCCATCATGATCGGCGCGACCGGCGACCAAATGATGGAGCTGGCCGGTGAGATCGCCGACGGGGTGGTGTTGAACTACTGTGTGCCGCCGGAATATAACCTGAAGGCGATGGAATTGCTGGAGAAAGGCGCGCGCAAAGCCGGACGACGCGTGGAAGACCTGGATCGGCCGCAATTGGTGGTCTGCTCGGTGGACCAGGATCACGACAAAGCAATCGACACGACGCGCGAGCTGCTCACCCAGTACCTGGCCCAGCAGCCGCATATCGCCAAGGCTTCCGGCGTATCGTCCGACGTCGTGGCGGAGATACAATCGATCCTCGGCTGGCCGGCCACCCGTGAACAGATCCTCAAAGCCAAGCATCTGGTGCCAGAGGAGCTGATCCTGCGGGTCACCGCATCGGGGACGCCGGACGAGGCGCGGGCGAAGGTGGACGAATATCGCCGGAACGGCTGCACCTGCCCGATTTTGTACCCGGTAGGCGGCGATGTGCACCTGATGATCGACACGTTTGCGCAGCAGTAAAGGAAAGTGATATACTGCGCGTAGCCATTTTATAATAGTTTAGGAAAAAATGAACAAGCAACCCAATTCTCGCCATTGCTTCGTGTGTGGAGTCGAAAATGACCATGGGCTGGGCATGAAATTCTACGAGGTGGCTCCCGGCGAGGTGCAGGCGGAATATACTGTGCCGGAGCATTTTCAGGGCTATCCGGGGGTAGTGCACGGAGGCGTGATCGCTGCCATGCTGGACGAGGTGACCGGACGGGCCTTCATGCATGGGGAACCGCCGCGTTTCATGTACACGGCCAAACTGTCGGTACGCTACCGCAAACCAGTACCGGTGGGCGAACCGCTGCGGCTGGTGGGCCGCGCAGGAAGGGACAACGGGCGTATCGCCGAGGCTTCGGGAGAAATCTATCGCTCGGATGGCACCTTACTGGCCGAAGCCGAAGCGGTGCTGGTTAACGTGCCGGAAAAGGACCTGGACGGCATCGACCTGGAAACCATTGGCTGGAAAGTCTATCCGGATGGTAAGGAGGGGCAATGATTAGCGAATACCACCGCCCTCAAACACTGGAAGAGGCCTTGGCGCTGCTGGAACGCCCGCAACCGCCCACATTGCCGTTAGGCGGCGGAACCAAGTTAAACCGCCCTCGCAAGGACGTTTTCGCGGTCGTGGATCTGCAAAAGCTGCCGCTGGATCAGATCCAGGTCGAGGGCGACCAGCTGACCCTTGGTGCGACAACCACTCTCCAGCGCATTTGCGAAAGCGTCCAGGCACCCGAGGTTGTACGCCGGGCGGCGCGCCTGGAGGCCGGGCAAAATCTGCGCCAAATGGCCACGCTGGCTGGAACGTTGGTCGCCTGCGACGGCCGTTCGCCGCTGGCCACCGTTTTGCTGGCGCTGGACGCGCGCCTCATTTGGGAGCCGGGCGAGCGCGAGGTCGGTCTGGGGGATTATCTTCCGCTGCGCGGGAAGACGCGTTTTGGCGCGCTGATCACCCGCATCACACTTACAACGCGCGCTCAAGTCGCCTTTGAAAGCGTGGCCCGTACACCGGTAGACCTGCCGCTGGTTTGCGCAGCGGTTGCACGCTGGCCTTCGGGGCGAACTCGCGTGGTCCTGGGTGGATACGGCGCGGCACCGATGATGGTGTTGGACGGTCCGCAGCCCGGCGGCGAGGAAATTTCCGCGCGCAGCGCCTACAGTCAGGCGGAAGACGCCTGGGCCAGCGCGGCTTTCCGCCAGGATGTGGCCGGTAAGCTGGTGCGCCGCTGCCTGACAGAGCTCGAATGATCTTCCCGGTATCTCCATTGACCGGATGGAAAGATGTGAAATGAAACTAACTCTTCAAATCAACGGAATTGCGCACGAAGTAGACGCCCAGGCGGGAGATAGTTTGCTGCGCGTCCTGCGTGCGCAGGGATTTTACGGGGTCAAATCGGGGGGCTGTCTGAACGGTGAGTGCGGTGCGTGCGCCGTATTACTGGATGGACGGCCGGTCAACTCATGCCTGGTGTTGGCTGCGCAAGCGGAAGGCCATTCCATTGTGACCATTGAAGCGCTTGGCGAGCACCCCGAACAGGGTTGGAAGAAGACCCGCGGCCTTGACCCCATCCAGCGCGCCTTCATCGAGACGGGCGCGATACAATGCGGTTATTGCACCCCGGCGATGGTGCTGGCGGCGCGCGCGCTTCTGGAGAAGGAGCCGAAACCGAGCGAGGCGCAGATCCGCGATGCGCTTTCAGGCGTGTTATGCCGCTGTACCGGGTACCTCAAGCCGGTGCAGGCCGTACAGCGCGCTGCAGCGGTGATGCGCGGGGAAGCAGTCGAGCCCATCGAAGGGTCTATCCCTATTCCGATTGGATGGCTGCCGGAGGAGGGCGAGGAAGCACAGGGTGAAGCTCCCCAGCCGGTTAAAGGCCCTGAAGTGCAGACCAGAGTGATGCCCAAGATGTTGGTCACCCCGCAGGCCAAAACTTTTGCCAGGGTGGGCAAACCCGAGCCGAAAGTGGACGCTGTCAAGCTGGTGCAGGGCAAGCCCGCCTTCACCGACGATATCGAACCGCGCAATATGCTCCACGCTGCGGTGCTGCACAGCCCGGTGGCGCACGCCCGCATCCGGCGGATCGATGCCAGCGCTGCCCGCGCGCTGCCCGGCGTGGCCGCCGTGCTGACCTGGCAGGACATCCCACGGGTGGTATATTCCACCGCCGGGCAATCCGACCCGATCCCCGGGCCGCTGGACACCTTTTCGTTGGATAACAAGGTGCGTTTTGTGGGCGACCGGGTGGCTTTTGTGGCAGCCGAGACGCTCGAGATCGCCCAAAAGGCCCTGGATCTCATCGAAGTGGAATATGAACCGCTGCCGGCTATCCTGGACCCCGCGGAGGCGCTCAAGCCAGGCGCGGTGCAAATTCATGACGAGCCGGAGTACGTCAATTTTGCGGATTCGGATCCGCGGCGGAACCTGGCGGCCCAAATCCGCATCGACATCGGCGATGTGGAAAAGGGCTTTGCCGAGGCGGATCGCATTTTCGAAGCCGATTACGAAGTGCCCAAGGTGCAACAGGCGCACATCGAGCCGCACGTGGTGATCACCTACTGGGACGAGGACGACCGTCTGGTGATCCGCACCAGCACGCAGGTGCCTTTCCACACCCGGCGCATCCTGGCACCTGTGTTAGGACTGCCCATCAAGCGCATCCGGGTGATCAAGCCACGCATCGGCGGCGGATTTGGCGGCAAGCAGGAAGTGCTGATCGAGGATGTCGCCGCTCACCTGACCATCGCCACCGGTCGACCGGTGCGTTTCGAGTACACGCGTGAGGAAGAATTCATCGCTGCCCGTTCGCGCCACCCGATGCGCATCCACATGAAAACCGGCGTCAAGCTAGACGGCACGATCACGGCCAATGAAATGTATGCTCTGACCGACACCGGCGCCTACGGATGTCACGCCCTGACCGTGACCGGCAATACAGGCCACAAGGCCATGGCGCTCTATGTGGGCGATGGGGCGTACCGTAAGAGCCCAAATATTCGCTTTTACGCCGATATCGTGTATACCAACCATCCGCCGGCGGGCGCATTCCGCGGATACGGCGTCCCGCAGGGCTTCTGGCCGGTGGAACGGCACATGGAGAAGATCGCTCGCGCCCTGGGGATGGATCCGATCGAGTTCCGCCTGAAGAACGCCGTGCGAGCGGGCGAGCTGCACCCATTCAGCACGGCGTGGAGCGAGGGGCGCGAGCCGAAGCCGGAGATCATCCATACCGTTGGGCTGGAGGAGTGCATCCAACAGGGGAAGAGCGTCATTGGCTGGGATCAAAAGTTCGGCAACCCTGAATGGCATGTGGTCCCGGGGAAGCCTCACCTGCGGAAAGGTGTGGGGATGGCAGCAGTGATGCAGGGCACTGCCATTCCGTACCTGGACATGGGCGGAGCCAGTATCAAGATGAATGACGACGGTTCGTTCAACCTGCTGGTGGGTGCGACCGATCTGGGCACCGGCTCCGACACCGTCCTGGCGCAGATGGCGGCCGAGGTGCTGGGTGTGCCGGTTGACGACATCATTGTGTACTCGTCGGACACGGATATGACGCCTTTCGATAAAGGCGCCTACGCATCGAGCACCACTTATATCTCTGGCACGGCCGTGGTGAAAGCAGCACAACAGGCAGCCGAGCGGGTGCGCATCCGCGCCGCGCGCATGCTCCGTGAGCGTGGCGGCGCCGAGATCCAACCTGAGCAAATCATCCTGGCGGACAGCAAGGCCATCGCGCCGGATGGTTCTTTTGTCACCATGGCTGAAATCGGCTACGAGACGCTGCATCACAGCGACCAGGAACAGATCATGGGTGTGGCGTCGCACGTATCGCCCTCGTCACCGCCGCCCTTCGCGGCACAGTTTGCCGAAGTAACGGTGGACGTCGAGACAGGTCAGGTGACTGTGGACAGGCTCGTCATGGCGGTGGATGCGGGGGTGATCGTCAACCCCCTGACCGCCTCCGGTCAGGTTGAGGGCGGTATGACCCAGGCGTTGGGTTACGCAGTGAGCGAGGAAATGCGCTACGACGAGCAGGGGCGGCCGCGCGAGCGCGATCTGCGCGAGTACCACATTTTCCGCGCGGACGAGATGCCCGAGCTGCAGACCCTGTTCGTCGAGACCTACGAGCCCACCCATCCCTATGGGGTCAAGGCCGTAGCCGAGATTCCCATGGATGGAGTCGCACCGGCAGTGGGCAACGCCGTTCTGGACGCATGTGGCGCCAACGTGGATCAGAATCCAATCACTCCGGAACGGGTTTGGAAGGCGCTGCACGCCGGCAAGGCGTGAGTCGAGCTCATCGCAATATGAACGAGGAATCCGGCGGTATGGGCACGGACAAAGGCATCTTTCAAAGCCTGGCCGAATGTGAGCGGCGCGGGGAACCCGTCGCGCTATGCACGGTGATTGCGAGCGATGGTTCGATCCCGAGGCACGCCGGCAGCAAGATGCTGGTTTATCCAGACGGGCGAATCGAGGGGACGGTAGGCGGCGGCGAGATGGAAAGCCGGGTCATCAGCGAAGCCCGTCAGGCCCTGACGGACGGCAAGCCCCGTCTGGTCAGGTACAATTTTGTTGACCCGCAGCGTGGCGATCCGGGCGTTTGTGGAGGCACGGTGCAAATTTACGTCGATCCGGTCTATAAGCCCAAACTGGTGGTAATCGGCGGCGGGCATGTTGGCAAGGCAGTCTGCCACCTGGCCAAGTGGCTGGGTTTTCGCGTGGCGATCTGCGACGATCGGCCTGAATTTTGCACCCCTGAAGCCAATCCGGACGCGGACGAATTCTATCCAATGGCAATAGCCGATCTGCCCAAGCACCTTACGATTACGCCGCAGACCTACCTGGTGCTGACCACACGCGGTATGCCAGTTGATCTCCCTGGGCTGCCCGCCCTGCTGGATACGCCGGCGGCGTTCATCGGTTTGATCGGCTCCAAACGGCGCTGGCTGCTGACGCGAAAAGCGCTGGCCGAAGCGGGCGTGGCCGAGGAGAAGCTGGCGCGGGTTCATTCCCCTATCGGATTGGAGCTAAACGCTGAGACGCCCGAGGAAATTGCCGTCAGCATCATGGCTGAGATCATCATGATACGCAATGGCGGGACGGGCGTGAGCATGAAAGCCTGATCAATTTGGAGGTTTTATGTGGCAGGAGTACATACAAGCCGTTACGATCGAGGACGCGCTAAACATGTTGAGCGAGAAGCGGGAACGGGCCAGGATCGTGGCCGGGGCGACCGATCTGATCCTCGAGCTGGAACGCGGAGTGCGCACGGGGATCGACACGCTCGTGGACGTCACACGGATACCTGGATTGGACCAGATCAGTCTGGACGAGGATGATGTCATCCACCTTGGACCGCTGGTGACGCACAACCATTGCGTGGCTTCCAAGCTGATCCGCGACCACGCCTACCCGCTGGCGCGGGCCGCCTGGGAGGTGGGCTCGCCGCAGATCCGCAACCGGGGCACGATCGCTGGCAATCTCATCACCGCATCTCCGGCTAACGATACGATCACCCCGCTGATGGCGCTGGGCGCCAGGGTGACGCTGCGTTCTGCGCACAGCGAGCGGGTAGTGCCGCTGGGGGAGTTCTACACCGGTGTGCGGCGCACAGTGATGCAGCCGGATGAGATGCTGGTGGACATCGCCTTCCCGGCGCTGAAAGCCAACCAGCGCGGCATCTTCATCAAACACGCCCTGCGGCGCGCTCAGGCAATCTCATTGGTCAACACCGCAGTGGTGCTCACCCTGGATGGGGAACGAGTCGAGCGGGCGGCCATCACGCTCGGCTCGGTCGCTCCAACCATCATCCATGCCAGCCAGGCGGAGGAATATCTGGCCGGGAAGGTATTGGACGATGCGACCATCCTACAGGCAGCCGAGCTGACCCGCCAGGCCGCGCGGCCGATCGACGATGTACGCAGCTCGGCCTGGTACCGCGACGCAATGGTCAAGGTCATCACCCGGCGGGCGCTGAATTCCCTCCGCCTCGGCCAGCAGAGGGCCGATTTCCCCGAGGAACCGGTGCTGCTATGGGGCCAGAATACTCCCGGCGTCTCCCATCTGGACAGAAGCATCCGCCATGATGAGCATGCGCCGATCATCACGCGCATCAACGGCAAGGAGTACACTTTCACCAGCGGCCAGAACAAGACCCTGCTGCGCCTGCTGCGCGAGGAGGGTCAACTCATCGGCACCAAGGAGGGCTGCGCCGAGGGAGAATGCGGCGCCTGCACCGTCTTCCTGGATGGGGTGGCGGTGATGAGCTGTATGGTGCCTGCCCCGCGCGCGCATGGGGCGGAGATCATCACCATCGAGGGCATTGCCCACGATGGTCACCTGCATCCTGTGCAGGAGGCGTTCGTACAGGCCGACGCAGTGCAGTGCGGTTACTGTACGCCCGGTTTTATCATGTCGGCGGTGAAACTATTGGAGGAGCGCCCGGCGCCGTCTCAGGCTGAGATCCGCCAGGCGTTGACCGGCAATTTGTGCCGCTGCACAGGTTACTATAAGATTATCGAGGCGATAGAGAACGCCAGCAAGAGGTGAGCCATGGCCAAGTACAAGCAGTATACGGTCGAGCGCGAGACGCCGCCCATGCGCCGGGAGATCCACCCGGTATGGCGCGGGATTGGATTTGCGCTGATGGTCATTTTCCCGGTCATCTCCTATTTTGGAGCAGTGGCGATCCTTCAGGAGAACGCCAAGCGCAACTGGGTGCAAATCCAGCCCGAATTCCTCGCCAGGGGGGCCGATCCGCTGCTGTACGTAAAGATTTTTCTAACGGTCGTGCTGGTGCTCGTTCTATATATTCTATTCATGGTGGTGACCTTCCTTGCCGACCGGTTGTTTGGGCCGCCCCGTTATGGTCCGCTGGATTCACCCGAGATCCCCTACAAGGGGCGGAAGCGCTATTAACCAGCGCCCAATACCGGTCTGAACGACAATGCGGGTTTTGAAAGAGGAAGCACCATCCTGAGCGGAGGTTCTTATGGTTTATATCGGCAAGTCTGTCCCACGGGTTGATGCTGTGGCGAAGGTGCGCGGCGAAGCGCTTTATCCCGGGGACGTCAATCTGCCCAATCAGGCTTACATGAAAGTCCTGTTCGCACGCCGGCCGCATGCCATCGTCCGCAAGGTCGACACGAGCGCTGCGGAGAGCCTGCCCGGCGTGATTGCGGTGTTCACCGCTAAAGATGTACCCGTCAACGAATACGGTTTGCAAATCCCCGACCAGCCGGTGTTGTGCGGCCCGGGTTCGACAAACCCGTACGGCGACCGGGTGCGCTTTGTCGGCGATCGCATTGCGCTGGTGGTGGCCGAGAGCGAGGAGGTCGCCGCCAAGGCCTGCCAGCGCATCGTGGTCGAGTACGAAGACCTGCCGGTAATCACCGATCCGCTGCGGGCCATGCAGGAGGATGCTTTTCTACTGCACCCCGAGCGCGGATCCAACGTCTGTACCCGTTACCGCATCCGCAAAGGAGACGTGGAAGCCGGTTTCAAAGAAGCCGATGTCATCGTAGAAAGCGAGTACCGCACCCCGGCGCAGGAGCACGCCTATTTACAACCCGAAGCCGGGGTTGGCTACATCGATTCTGAAGGGCGAGTTACCGTGGTGGTGGCAGGCCAATGGGTGCATGAGGACCAGGAGCAAATTGCCCACTCGCTGAACCTACCGCTGGAGAAGGTGCGGGTGATCTATGCGGCCATCGGAGGCGCATTCGGCGGACGCGAGGATATGTCGGTGCAGATCATTCTCGCACTGGCGGCCATGCGGCTTCACGAACGAGGGATCGATCGGCCGGTTAAAATTGTGTGGAGCCGCGAGGAATCCATCATCGGACACCACAAGCGCCATCCCTACATCATCCAGACGCGCTGGGGGGCGAAGAAAGACGGCAAGCTGGTTGCCGCGGAGGTCAAGGTGATCGCTGACGGCGGCGCATACATGTCCACCTCGAACAAAGTGTTGGGCAACGCCACGCTGATGTGCACCGGTCCGTACGAGATTCCCAATGTAAAGGTGGATTCGTACGCGGTCTACACCAACAACCTGCCCAGTGGGGCGTTCCGGGGATTTGGCGGTCCGCAGGGGGCCTTTGCGGCTGAAATGCAGATGAACAAGCTGGCCGAGAAGCTGGGGATGGATCCGGTGGAAATCCGCCGGCGGAACACGCTGAGGGAGGGGGCGCTGCTCTCGGTGGGCACCCCTCTGCCGAAAGGCGTCTCCATCACCGAGGTGGTCGAACACTGCGCCAAAAACTCAGGCTGGGAACTTACCGAGGACGGCTACCGCTTCAAAGGCAAGAGGAGCTGGGTGGTCCCCGGTCATGCGCATTTGAGGCGCGGGATCGGTTTTGCCTGCGCATTTAAGAATGTGGGATTCTCCTTCGGGGCGCCCGAGAATTCCTGGGCGACCATCGAGCTGCACGGCCATGCCGAGATCGAGCGTGTGGTGTTGCACGCCGCTGGCGCCGATGTGGGCCAGGGCGCCCACACCGTGTTTGCCCAGATGGCGGCCTCAGCGGTAGGTGTACCGCTCGAAAAAGTGGAGCTGGTGGTCTCGGATACGGCCCGAACGGACAACTCGGGCAGTTCGTCGGCTTCACGCATGACCTTCATGGCCGGGAACGCCATCCGCGGCGCGGCCGAAGCCGCTCTGGAGAAGTGGCGCAACGAAGAGCGCCCGGCGGTGGCCACGTTCACCTACCGCCCGCCGCGCACCACCCCGTTCGACCCGGAGACGGGCAAATCCGAGCCCAATTTCGCCTACGGGTATGTGTCTGAGGCGGTCGAGGTTGAGGTAGATACCGAAACCGGTCAGGTGCGATTGCTGAACGTATATTGCGCCAACGATGTGGGTAAGGCCATCAATCCAGGTCTGGTGCAGGGACAGATCGAGGGGGGTGTGGTTCAAGCGCAGGGCTACGCCATTCTGGAGAATTTTATCCAAAAGGATGGATACGTGCTCACATCGACCCTATCCACCTACCTGATCCCCGGCGTGTTGGATATACCAGAGCGGGTGGAATCACTGGTGCTGGAGTACAACGATCCGATCGGTCCGTGGGGAGCGCGCGGCATGGGAGAGATGCCCTTCCTGCCGCTGGCGCCGGCCGTCATGGACGCGGTTCATGCCGCCACCGGGGTGTGGTTCGACGAGTTTCCGCTCACGCCCGAGCGAGTGCTCAAAGAGCTGAGCGAGAGAGGTTGAGAGGAGGGAGGGGCTTTTCAGGACAGAGAAAGGCCCCTCCAGATGCTATGACAGGTTATGTGCTGGTAAGAGGCGGCGGTGATCTGGGCAGCGGGGCGGTGGTCCGGTTGACACGAGCGGGGATACGCGCCCTAGTGCTGGAGGCGGCGCAGCCGCTGGCGGTCAGGCGGAAGGTGGCGTTCGCTGAGGCGGTCTACACGGGCGAGAGTGAAGTCGAAGAGCTGCGTGCAGTGCGCGTAGTCAATGTAAGCGAAATCCAGAACGCGTGGCGGCAAGGCTGGGTGCCGGTGATGGTCGATCCGCAGGCGGAGATACGCGGTGAGCTGCCGCCGGTGGCCATCGTAGATGCGCGAATGACCAAACGTCCGCCCGAGCTGGGTTTGGATGCGGCCCCGCTGGTAATCGGGCTGGGACCCGGCTTCGTGGCGGGGGAGAACTGCCACGCGGTGGTCGAGACGATGCGCGGGCCAGACCTGGGGCGCGTGCTGTGGAATGGATCGGCGGCCAGCGACACCGGCCTGCCCGACCCGGTCTGGCTGCACCAGGCGGATCGCGTGCTGCGCGCGCCGTGCTCAGGCCGCTTTCAGGCGCGGGTGGAAATCGGCCAGCGCGTGCAGGAAGGCCAGGTGGTAGCCGAAGTCGATGGTCAGCCGGTGCGAACGGTATTCTCGGGGGTGGTGCGCGGATTGCTCCATTCGGGTCTGGACGTGCAGAAGGGGTTAAAGGTCGGCGATATCGACCCGCGGGATGATGCGCGTCTGGCTTACCTCGTTTCGGACAAGGCACTGGCGGTGGGCGGGGGCGTGCTGGAAGCGGTGCTGGCGCGCAGAGAAATCCGCGCGCAGTTGTGGGAGTAGGCGTTGGAGCTGAAGCGGGCGCTCAGAGTGAAAAAGCCAGTACGCCTGGCGTTCACCGGCTCAGGTGGAAAGACAACCGCATTGTTCCGCCTGGCGCGCGAGCTTCCGCCGCCGGTTATCATCACCGCAACCACCCATCTTGGTGTCGAGCAGCTCGGCAAGGCCGACCGGCATCTCATCCTGGAGCACCCTCGGCAGCTCGAGGGATGGGAGGATGAGTTGGCGCAGGGCGTGAGCGCGGTGACGGGCGCCCGCCAGCCCGACGGCCGCACTTCGGTCATGGAGGGTGAGCGCCTGGAAGCTCTGCGGGAAGCTGCAGAAAAGCTGGGCGCCAGCCTGTTGATTGAAGCCGACGGCTCGCGCCAGTTGCCGCTCAAGGCACCGGCGGAGCACGAACCGCCCATACCGGTATGGATCGAGGTGGTCGTGGTGGTGGCTGGTCTTTCCGGGATTGGGCGGCCGGTAGACGGCGGGCATGTCCACCGCGCGGAAATATTCAGCGAGCTGACCGGGCTGGCACCTGGAGAGGCAGTGACCTGGGAGGCGTTAAGGCGCGAGCTGGCCGACCCGCGCGGAGGTATGAAGAACATACCATCCGGCGCGCGCAGAGTCGTTTTGCTTAACCAGGCGGATAACGCCGAACTGCGCGGGGGCGCGCATGATCTGGCGAAACGGCTGATACCACCCTACCATGCCGCGCTGGTTGGAGCTGTGGGAATGCACGGTGCCGGCTTATCAAGCGAAGGCAGGCCGGTGTATGAAGTTATCGAACCGGCGGCGGGAATCGTGCTGGCGGCTGGCGGTTCTGTACGCCTCGGTCAACCCAAGCAGTTGCTCGCATGGCAGGGGGAGCCGCTCGTGCGTCGTGCGGCCAGGACAGCGCTGGAGAGCGGCCTGTCTCCCGTGATTGTGGTCACCGGCGCGTATGGGGAGCAGGTTGCGCAGGCATTGGAGCACCTGCCAGTGACCATCATCCACAACCCAGCATGGGAGGCAGGCCAGAGTACGTCGGTGCGCGCCGGATTGGGCGCATTGCCCGAAGAAATCGGGTCGGCAATGTTCTTCCTGTCGGACCAGCCATTCGTCACCACTGAGCTGGTCGGGAAAATACTGGCGGCTCACCATCGCTCGCTGGCGCCGCTGGTGGCACCTCGTGTAGCTGGCCGGCGGGCCAATCCGGTGCTGTTTGACCGCGATGCCTTTGCCGAACTGGGCACTCTGAGCGGCGACGCGGGCGGGCGATCCCTTTTCGAGCGGTACCCTGCCGTATGGGTCGAGTGGGACGATCCTTCTCTGCTCGAGGATATCGATACACCGGAAGACGTCCGCCGCTTGACGGGAGAAGCAGGATGACCGGGATGATTGGTCCTCGGGGTGAGGCGTGATTGCAGCGGTTGTACTGGCCGCTGGGAGGTCCCAGCGCATGGGCCAACCCAAGATGCTGCTGCCATGGGGGAAAACGACAGTCATCGGCCAGGTCGTCGAAACGCTCGCCCGGGCGGGGGTAACCGAGATCGTGGTGGTCGCTGGCGGAGAGCGCGCAGAGGTGGAGAAAGCGCTGCAGGGGACGCCGGCGCAGGTCGTCTACAATCCCGGATACCGGGATGGCGAGATGCTGCATTCCTTCCAGGTAGGTCTGTCGAACCTGTTGGACCGGGATATTTCCGCGGCGCTGGTCGTCTTGGGTGATCAGCCGCAAATCGAGGAGAAGGTAGCGCGATCGGTGATAGAAGGCCAGCCGGCCGATCCCTACCGGATCGTGGTACCCAGCTATCGACTGCGCCGCGGCCATCCCTGGTTGCTGCCGCGCGCCTGGTGGGAAGCGGTGATGGCGCTTAAACCGCCCAAGACCCTGCGCGATTTTCTCAGCGAGCACGAAGGGATGATCGATTATCTGGTGGTGGACACGCCCACGGTGCTGCAGGACCTGGATACGCCAGACGATTACCGGCAGAGTGCGCCAGCGGCGCAATGAATGATCGTGAAGTATGGGTTTTGAGGCAGATGGAGATGCGGGAGCGGCGGTGAAGACAGTGGCTTATGTGATGGCCCTGGGGACAAGGGTATTGTTTTGCGGCCTCAATCCCGGATTGTATTCCGGATGCTACCCCCGCATTTTTGCTCCTTCGAAGATCAAATTCTGCTACAATATGAGTCCGGTATCATACATGTGGTAGACCGCGCGATTGCGTCGGCGGACGAGCAGTCAGCGGAGGAGATGGAATCAGATACCAGGCGAGTGTCGAGCAAGGTTGAAGGAGGTATGTGAAGGACGATGAACGGTCACCGCGAAATCCTGTTTGCCAGTGGAGCGGTGTATGCGACGTTGCTGTCGGAGGCGGACCTGGCCGATTTGCAGCACCTCCTGGAAAGCAGCTCGGATTACAATGATTTGCTCACCGGGCTGCCGGTGGACTCGGATGCCGCGCGTGAGCTGCTGACGGTTGGTCCGCCGGGCAAGCCCCGCGAGGATAAATTCGTGTTCGGCATCTATCTGGGGGGAAACACGCTGATCGGAGTGCTCGACGCCATCCGCGATTACCCCTCGGAAGGGGTATGGTACGTGGGCCTGCTGCTGCTCGAGCCGCGCTATCGGCGGCAGGGCCAGGGGGAGAGCATCTACCGCGCGTTCGAGCGCTGGGCCAGGCAGTCGGGAGCGCAGGAGATCAGATTGGGGGTGCTAGAGGCCAATGCTAAGGCGCTGCGCTTCTGGCAGCGCCTGGGTTTTACTGAGATTGAACGCCGACCGCCGCGCCGTTACGGCCTGCGCGAGCACGTGGTCATCGAATTCAGCCGCAAACTCGAAGGATAGGTGAGTCACGTATCAGGCCAGGCGGCCCGAACCAGCGCGGGCAGCAGCTTTCCGGCCTGGCCGGCCAGGTAATACGTGGCATAGCCCGCCAGGGTGGTGAACTCGGTGTTGATCTCCACCACCTTCGCCCCGTGGCGTAAGGCGACATAAGGCATGGAGGCGGCCGGCTCGACCAGGCCAGAAGTGCCGATCGAGAAGAACAGGTCGCAGGAACTGGAGGCTTCCAGGGCAGTCTGCAAGGCGGCCGGCGGCACCGGCTCGCCAAACCAGACTACGTCCGGGCGGATGTAGGCGCCGCAGCGCGGGCAGGTGGGTGGTATCTGGCTGGTCTCTTCCCAGGAAGCGATGGAGATGCCCTCCGCCGAGCAGCGGTAGCGGTGAAGGTTGCCGTACAGCTCGATCACCCGCCGGCTGCCGGCCCGCTGATGAAAACCGTCGGTGTTTTGGGTAACCAGGGTAAACTCCTGTGCGTGGCGCTCGATCTCCACCAGCGCCAGATGGGCCGGGTTGGGTTTGGCCTGGTCGACCATCGCGCGGCGGAATTCATTCCACTCCCAGACCAGCTTTGGATTGCGCTGAAAGCCCTCCGGCGTGGCCAGGTCATCCGGGCGGTACTGCATCCAACCACCCTTTTTGTAGGAAGAAGCATAGGTAGGAATGCCGCTCTCGGCGGATATGCCGGCGCCGGTGAGCGCCACGATACGGTGTGCGGCGCGCAAGTCTTCAATCAGCTCGTGGGGAAATTCTATCGGCTCATTGTCCATGGCTCTATTATATATTCAATCCACCAGGCGTCATTGGATCAGCACTTCCATGGCGGCATTCAGCCATGCGCCATCACTGTCGGCATCTGTGGGGATGGGAATATCGGGTTGCAAGCCGTGTCCATCGCGGATGGGCGGATCCAGACCAGGGATCCACCAGCGCGCGGCGGTAACGTGCAGACTGGAACCGTCCTTGAGATCGAAGACGAGCTGGATGGTATCCTTGCCGTGGGTGGGCTGACCGACCAGCAGAGCGCGGCGGTGAACCTGAAGCGCGCCAGCGACGATCTCGGCGGCGCTGGCGGTGTCTTTGTCGACCAGCACCACGATGGGCAGGTCGGCCAATGGGCCGGGCTTTTCGACCTGGAACGTCTCGATCGGCTTGCCGCGGTACTGTTGCTGGATGATCGTTCCCTCGGTCAGGAAGAGCCGGGCGGTGTCCACGCCGGCCTCGACCAGACCGCCTCCGTTGCCACGCAGGTCGAGGATGAAGTGGTCCGCGCCGCGCTTACGCAAATCGGCCACGGCGGACTGGATCTCCTGGGGGGTGGTGGCTGCCAAAACGTTTACGTGAATGACGCCCACACGCGGCCCGGCGGCGGCTAGATTCCAGGTCGTGGAGGGCTGGGAGACTTCCGCGCGCGTGACGGTGAATTCCTGGGGGGAATGATCAGGGGTCTGGTCAACGGTCAGGCTGACCTGCTGGCCGACCGGCCCGCGGAGGGCGGCCTCCACGTCGGAAAGGTCCATGCCCGGATCAATGGCGAGGCTGTCTACGTGGAGCAGGCGGCTGCCCTCGAGGATACCGGCACGGGCGGCGGGCGAATCCGGGTAAGGATAGAGTAACACATTGCCCTGAGCGTCGCGTTCGAGGCGCGCGCCGATGCCGCCGTAGCGGCCCTCGAGCTGGTCGTTCTGCAGCTCGGCCTGGGGCGGCTCAAGGAAGACGGTGTAAGGGTCGTTGTAGGCCTGGAGGAAACCGCGGATTAGGCCGTACTCCAGGGGCAGGCGAGGGGGGAGATCGTTCAGGCCGTTGTCCTGGATGAGGCGGATGACCTGCTCCAGGAGGGGGTAACGCAGTGACGGGCCGCCGATCCAGACGCGCGCCATGAAACCGGTGAAGAAAGCCAGCCCCAGGCTGCCCAGGACAAGGAGGAAGGGGAGGAAGTCGCGCTTGCGAGGAGGATTGGTATTCAAAGGGGCAGGCACCTGTGAAAAGGCCAGATGGTCGGAAGGAACAAATTGATTCTAGCCGATTTTTGGGTAAAGGGGGCTGCCGGGTTTTTTCGATTTCCAGTGAGAAGCGCCGAAAGGAGGGTTGAATTCCTGGCGGCCAAGCGGGGGGACACATCGCAAGGCACTGCAGTAACGGGTGGACAAATACGGTATAATCATAAAAATCATCCTAAATCTTGCTGCACGGAGGTGGACGAGGAATCATCTTTCAGGGGAAGCCAGCGCACGGCCTTGCATGGGGTGTTCACACCTGCAAGGTGACGAGGAAGAGGGTTCTCCACCGCGAGGTGGAGCTAATCCCGCTCAGCGGGAGAAAATCGAAGGATCAGCGGAAGCCCTCCGGATGCGCCATCATCCGCCAGCTTTCCCTCCAAAAGCTAGAATAAGCGCAGCGGGGTAAATCTGCCGGGCAACCGGGAGGACAAAGCCGCGCGCAGTGGCCGGAAACCTGCACTGACGTCCAGGCGGACCTATTTCACCCCCAAGGCGGCGGGCGGGTTAACACAAGACCATTGGAGGAAAATCATGTGTGGCATCGTTGGTTACATCGGTGAGCGTGACGCAACGCCCATCATCCTGAACGGTCTGAAGCGGTTGGAATATCGGGGCTACGACTCAGCCGGCATCGCCGTGCTGGAGGACGGCCATATCGAGGTGCGCCGCGACGCAGGCAAGCTCGCGCACCTGTCGTCGTTGGTGCAGACCACCCCTCTGCACGGCAAGGTTGGCATCGGCCACACACGCTGGGCTACCCACGGAGAGCCCAACGCGCGCAACGCCCATCCCCACATGGGCAGCACCGGACAGGTAGTGGTGGTGCATAACGGCATCGTCGAAAATTTCCTCGAGCTGCGCGAGGAGTTGAGCAGCGAAGGGGTAGTCTTCAACTCGGATACAGACAGCGAGACTATCGTGCACCTGGTGGAACGCTATCTGTCCACTGGCTGCAACCTGACCGAGGCGGTGCGGCGCGCGCTGCTGCACCTGAAGGGCGCCCATGCAGTGGTGGTGCTGTCCGCGCTGGAGCCGGACAAGATCGTGGCCGCGCGCATCGGCAACGCGGGAGGTGTGGTGATCGGGTTGGGAGATGGGGAAAGCTACGTGGCCTCCGACATCCCCGCTATCCTGGAACACACGCGTGACATGGTTTTTCTGGAATCACGCGAAATGGCGGTGGTCACCCGCGAGGGCGTGCTTGTGCAGACGCTGGATGGCGAGCCGGTCGTGCCGCACGTGCATCATGTTTCCTGGGATCCAATCGCGGCCGAAAAAGGCGAGTACCGCCACTTCATGCAGAAGGAGATACACGAGCAGGTCCGTTCGCTAACCGACACGCTGGCGGGTCGGGTGGACTTCGACCAGGGGCGGGTGCGCCTGCCAGAGCTCAATCTGACTCCCGAAGTTGCAAAATCCATCCACAAGATCTTCATCATCGCCTGCGGTACGGCAGCGCACGCCGGCATGGTCGGCAAGACGTTGATCGAGCGCATCGCTCGCGTGCCGGTGGAGGTGGAGATCGGCTCGGAATTCCGCTACAGTGATCCGATCATCCAGAAAGGAGATGTGGTTCTGGCCATCAGCCAGTCGGGGGAGACGGCCGACACGCTGGCGGCCATGGAGGAGGGCCGGCGCAAAGGCGCACTGCTGTGGTCGATCGTCAACGCCATTGGTTCGCAGGCCATGCGCCTGGCGGATGGATACATCTCCATGCAGGTCGGTCCGGAGATCGGGGTGGCTTCGACCAAAGCGTTCACCGCGCCGCTGGTCGACCTGTACATGCTGGCCGTGCTGTTGGGCGACCTGCGCGGCGTGCTGAATGAGGATGCACGGCGTCGGCTGGTAGGAGACCTGCGCCTGGTGCCTGACCTGGTCGGGCGGGCGCTTGACCGTGAGGCCGAGGTGATGCAAATCGCCCGCGAGCTCAAGTACGTGCGCAACGTGCTCTACCTGGGGCGCGGCATCAATATGCCGATCGCCTACGAAGGCGCGCTCAAGCTCAAGGAAATTTCCTACATCCACGCCGAAGGCTATCCGGCGGGGGAGATGAAACACGGGCCGATCGCTCTGGTGGACCGCGATATGCCGGTCGTGGCGTTGGCTCCGCGCGATCCTTGGTATGAGAAGATGATCAGCCAGATCGAACAGGCCAAAGCGCGCGGCGGGAGCGTGGTGGCGGTGGCGAGCGAGGGCGACGAGCGCGCCGGCGAGGTGGCCGACTACGTGCTGTGGGTGCCGGAGACGCCCTGGCTGCTCAGCCCGGTGGTGACGGTCATCCCACTGCAACTGCTGGCGTATCATATCGCCGCCCTGCGGGGACTGGATGTGGATCAGCCGCGCAACCTGGCCAAGAGCGTTACAGTGGAATGAAAGTCAGTCGTCGTTTGACGGTTGCCAGTCGTCAGAAACCGAACGACGACGGCGGGCGCGCAGGCAGGGGGATGCGCGGATCACACTTTTGTAACCTGACATAGTAAGTCTTATTTATTATAATTGTCTTGGAAGGGTTTCATCCCCGACAGGCTGCAGGTGATTCCAGGTCTGAGCAGTCGACTGGGGCGTTTGGGCAGTTTCATCTTATTGGTGACAAAGGAGACAACCAATGACTTGTACCCATTTGGACCAAATACGCGAGGTTACCCCCAGTGCAGAAGGCTGCGAGGAGTGTCTGAAGAGCGGCGACAACTGGGTTCACCTGCGCATCTGCCTGATCTGCGGGCACGTAGGCTGCTGCGATAATTCTCCCAACAAACACGCAACCAAGCATTTCCACGCCACTGGCCACCCGATCATCCAATCCTTTGAGCCGGACGAGGACTGGCGCTGGTGCTACCTGGATAAAGAGTTTGTTTGAGGGACAACCAGTGACTGAGCGAATGCTGGATTTAGTGGTAATCGGCAGCGGTACGGCCGGCCAGACCGTCGCCCATCGCTGCCAGCGGGCGGGTTGGTCGGTGGCGGTGGTCGATGCACGACCCTTCGGAGGCACCTGCGCCCAGCGGGGCTGCGATCCCAAAAAGGTGCTGGTCGAGACGGCGGGCTTCATGGATGCCGCCCGGCGCATGCGGGGGCAGGGGATAACTGTGGAGGGCGCGCGCATCTCCTGGCAGGAACTCATCCGCTTCAAGCGCACCTTCACCTCGCCAGTATCGAGGGAGGTCGAAAAGGGCTTCGCTGCGGCCGGCATTGTGGCCATCCACGGTCGGGCGCGTTTCATCGAGCCAACCACGTTACAGGTAGGCGAGGAACGGCTGAGGGCGCAGCATGTGGTCATCGCTGCCGGCGCGCGGCGGTCTACCCTGAACATCCCCGGCGAGGAATATATGACCTCCAGTACGCAATTCATGGAGCTGGAGGAGCTGCCCGCGCGGATCGCGTTCATCGGCGGAGGCTATATATCTTTTGAATTTGCGCACATCGCTGCGCTGGCCGGCTCCCAGGTGCAGATTTTCCACCGCGGCACCCGTCCGCTGAAGGGTTTCGATCCTGATCTGGCGGTCAGGCTAATGCGGGCTAGTCACGAACTGGGCATCGACATCCACCTGGATGCGGCAGCGAGCGGCATTGAGAAAAGCGGCAAAGCGCTGCGGGTGCATGTGGATGGCGCGAGCGGGAAATCGATTTACGAGGCCGATCTGGTGGTGCATGGCGCCGGACGGGTGCCTGAGATCGAAGACCTGGATCTGGAGAAAGCCGGTGTGGCATGGGCGCCACGCGGGGTGGTGGTGAACGAATACCTGCAGAGTGTTTCGAACCCGGCGGTTTACGCCGCCGGCGACGCGGCCGCTTCCGGATTTCCGCTGACGCCGGTGGCCAGTCTGGAAGGCCGGGTCGTGGCCGGCAATCTGCTGGAGGGCAATCATCAGACACCCGATTATCGCGGCATTCCCACCGTGGTTTACACCGACCCACCGCTCGCCGCGGTTGGTTTGAGTGAAGAGGCGGTCCGCGCGCAAGGTCTGAAGTTCCGGGTCAAGAAGAGCGATACATCTTCCTGGCAGAGCTCGCGGCGCGCGGGGACGAAATATTCCGGCTATAAGGTTCTGGTAGAGGAGGGCAGCGGGCGCATCCTGGGCGCCCATCTGCTGGGTGTGCGTGCGGACGAAGTCATTAACCTGTTCGCGCTCGCAATCCGCTTCGGCATAACGGCCGAGGAGTTGAAGCGGGCACCTTTCTCCTATCCAACCCATTCTTCGGATGTGAGCTACATGCTTTGAGGGAAAAAGGGAAAACCGGTTATCCGATTTAGATGGAGTAAATGGTTTGTCGTTGCTGGCGGGCGCTTATCAGTATTTTTTACTGCACCAAGCTGAATTCTGGTCGGAAACGGGACGGCATCTGGCGCTCAGTCTGAGCGCGCTGGCGATCAGCGTCGCCGTGTGCCTGCCGCTGGGGGTCTGGATCACACGTAGGATGATTGCGGCGCAGTACGTGATCAACCTGTTCAACACCCTGCGCATCATCCCCAGTCTGGCGATCCTGTTCCTGGCTTTACCCTTGCTTGGTCTGGGATTCCGCCCGGCTTTATTCGCCCTGACAGCGCTGGCTTTCCCGCCGGTGCTGATCAACACTTACGCCGGTCTGCGCGGAATCGACCCGGCCATCGAGGAGGCGGCCTATGGAATGGGCATGTCGCAAGGACAGGTGCTGCTGCGGGTGGAGCTGCCCATGGCCATGCCCGCCATCATCGCTGGCATCAGGGCAGCGGCTGTGGAGGTGATTTCGAGCGCGACGATTGCCGCTTTCATCGGCGGAGGTGGTTTAGGGGATTTCATCACCCGCGGCTTCGCGCTCTACGATGCGCGCATCATGCTGGTAGGCGCCGTGCCGGTTGCAGCACTGGCGCTGAGCGCCGAGGGGATGCTGGCCGGCTTGCAACGCCTGCTGGCAGCCGGCAGAAGCGGGTGAGAGCGCACTCATAAAAAAAGAAATGAGGCACTCAATATGTCAAAGAGCAAATTCATACCGCGTGCGACCTGTGTGGTAATTGCCAGCCTGGTAGGGCTGCAATGGCTGGCGGCCTGCACCATCCCCGGTGTGTTGAACCCGGCGTCCGCTCCCACGGAAGCTGCCGTAGGGAAGATCGTGATTGGGTCAAAAGATTTCACCGAGGAATTCATCCTGGCTGAAATGTACGCCCAACTGCTGGAAAATGCCGGATTCAGCGTTGCGCGCAGGCTGAACCTGGGAGGCACACCGATCGCCCAGGCTGCGATTTTGAAGGGCGAGATCGATCTCTATCCCGAGTACACCTCTACGGCGTTGCTCACTGTCTTGAAAGAGCAGCCCCTTCACGACCCCGAACAGATCTATCAAACGGTCAAATCGCAATACGAGCAGCGTTATAAGCTGACCTGGCTGGAGCGCTCACCGTTCAATGACACCCAGGCGCTGGCGATGACCCAGGCGGGTGCGCAGAAATACGGCATCCGTACGTATTCCGACCTGGCGGCGAAGGCTACGCAGCTCGTCCTCGGCGGGCCGGCCGAGTTCCAGTCGCGCGAGGACAGCCTGCCGGCTTTGCAGAAAGCCTACGGCGGCTTCCAATTCAAGGAATACAGGCAGCTTGGCACCGGAAGTCTGCGCTACCAGGCGCTGCGCAACGGCAACGTCGAGGTGGTTGTGGCTTTCAGCACAGACGGTGAAATCGCTGGCGATCGCCTGGTCCTACTGCAGGATGACAAAGGGGTCTTCCCGGTCTATCAGGTTGCTCCGGTGGTGCGGATGGACGTTCTGCAGAAATACCCACAAATTGCGAGCGTGTTGGACAAGCTTGCCCCGCTCTTGACCGACCAGGTCATGTCGTCGTTGAACTGGGAGGTGGATGGGCCGCAGAAATTGGAGCCAGCAGCGGCGGCCAGAGCTTTCCTGCAGCAGCAAGGACTGCTCAAATAGAGTGAACAGGGAGCGCGACATCGCTGCAAACACGATCCAGTACCAGCAGGTCACGAAACGCTTCCACCGCGACCTCCCGCCGGCGGTGGACCGGGTGAGCCTGGAAGTAGCCGCCGGGGAGCTGGTGGTGCTGCTCGGTCCTTCTGGCGCCGGCAAGACCACTCTGATCAAGATGGTCAACCGGCTGTACGAGCCGACCAGCGGGCGCATCTATGTGCACGGCAGCGAGATCCACGAGCTGCCGGTCAACGATTTGAGGCGCGGCATCGGCTACGTAATTCAGCAAGCGGGGCTGTTCCCGCACATGAGCATTGAGCAGAACATTGCCGTGGTGCCGGAGCTGTTGAAGTGGGATCGCCGGCGCATCGACCAGCGCATCGATGAGCTGCTGACGCTGGTTGGGCTGCCGCTGAGCTACCGGAAGCGGCGGCCGCGCCAACTCTCCGGCGGGGAGCAGGGGCGGGTTGGTCTGGCGCGCGGACTGGCCGCCGATCCGCCCATCCTGCTGATGGATGAGCCATTCGCTGCGCTGGACGCGATCAACCGCACACACCTGCAGTCAGAGCTGCTGCGCATTCAGGAGCGCCTGCACAAGACGATTCTGTTCGTCACTCACGATGTTGAAGAAGCCCTGCGGCTGGCCGACCGGATTGCGATACTGAGGCATGGGAGGCTGGTTCAAAACGACACTCCCTGGGGTATCCTCAGCCGCCCTGAGAATGATTTCGTGCGCGAGCTGGTCGGCGCGGACGATGTGCTGCGGCGGCTGAGCCTGGTCAAAGTCGAAGACGTGGTCGCGCGGCGTTCGGTTGGCAAAGGAAGGTTCAGCCCAAAAGGGAGCGAAGCACCCGCCAGCGGGCTGCCAGTGGTCATCGCGCCGGAGGACAATCTGCGCACGGCCCTCTCCAGGCTGTTGGCCAGCGCTGATGGCGCCGTGAGCGTGGTAGGGGAGGACGGCTGGCGCATGGGATCGATTACCCTGGCAGATATCCGCAACGAACTGGCCGGTCAGTCCGATGCGAACGCTACGGGTGCCTGAATGAGTTATCTGGCGAACAATTTACCCACCGTCATGGCTCTTTTCGGCCAGCACCTAGAGCTGTGGGCGATCGTGCTGGCCATCGCAGTGCTGATTGCCGTCCCGATGGGCGTTCTGGCCGTGCGGGTGAAGGCCATAGGGGGCCCGTTGCTGGGTATGCTGGATGTGATTTACTCGATCCCCAGCCTGGCGCTGTTCGTGCTGCTCATCCCGCTCTTCGGTTTGGGGGTCAAGCCAGCCGTCGTGGCGCTGGTCGCTTACGCCCAGCTCGCGCTCGTGCGCAACACATTGGTCGGATTGAGCGGAATTGACCCAGCCGTGATCGAGGTCGCGCGCGGCATGGGGATGAACGGCTGGCAGCGCTTCTGGCGGATCGAGCTGCCGCTGGCCCTGCCTTTGATCCTGGGGGGAGTGCGCCTAGCCTCTATCCAGATCATCGGCATCGGCACCATCGCGGCCTATGTGGGAGCAGGAGGCCTGGGCACGCTGCTCTTCGAAGGCGTGATCACAAACAATACCGGCAAGATTTTCAGCGGCGCTCTGGCTGTGTCATTGCTGGCCGTCCTGGTCAATTACGGCCTGTATTATTTAGAGCGGCGCTCACAACGGACGATCAGGGGGGATGAGCCGCCGACGGCGCAGATATGACCATTATGATCCATAAAAAGGAATATCTTCAGTTGCCGGTTGAGAGTTTTCGTGTTACCATGGTGCCTGTCAGCAAAATTCATCCTTAACAGATGGTTCATTGTCCCGCGAAATCGACCAAACCAGCAGCGCGAGTTGGAGATATAATTACGACCCGGGTCATTCCCTGCTTTTCAATCCGGGTCTGTACGCCCGCCGGTTTCCATGTGGGAAGCCAGCCGTATGACGACATCTGCCAGGTTGCCAAAAGTTTCGATCGTCACCCCTTCGTATAACCAGGCGCGATACCTGGAAGAGACGATCCGCTCAGTGCTCGCTCAAGATTACCCCAACATGGAATATATTATCGTGGACGGCGGATCGAAAGACGAGAGCGTGGAGATCATTAAGCGGTACGAGCAGCATCTGGCCTGGTGGGTCTCGGAGAAGGACAAAGGTCATGCTGACGCGCTGAACAAGGGCTTTGCCCATGCCAGCGGCGAAATCCTGGCATGGCTGAACTCAGACGACGCCTATATGCCCGGCGCGGTCGGCGAGGCGGCGGCTTTTCTTACGGCCCATCCGGAGGTCGGCATGGTCTACGGCGACGCCAACCTGACCGACGACGAGGGCAGGATCATCGGGCGGTTCGCCTCGCGGCAAACCGACTACGCCCGTATGCTGCGCGGGTCGGTGCATATCCCGCAGGCGACGACCTTTTTCCGCGCGGAGCTGTGGCGCAAGGTCGGTCCGTTGGATCTGTCGCTGTTCTTCGCCTTCGATTATGATTTCTGGGTGAAACTGGCCAAGATCTCCGAGGTGCGCTACGTACCCAGGTTGTGGGCGAATTTCCGCATTCACGATCTAGGAAAGAGCGTCAAGAACGACGATTTATGCTACCCGGATATGCTGCGGGTGTACGAGCGCGAGGTAGGTGGATGGTTTTCCTGGCTAAGGCTGCGGGCGGTCGTCCGGCGTTTATTTTACGCCTGGCTGCCGGTACGCCTGCGTCTGTGGCTGCGCCGGGCGGCGACTTTCTAAGCTCTGCAGAACGACCGGCGACAGCGTCAGGTAATTCATTTCACTCAAAATTAAAATTCTTGCTGGAGGAAGCATGGCACAAATCAAAGTGTTGGTGACCGGCGCGGGCGGCTTCATCGGAAACCACCTGGTGAAATACCTGAAAGAAAGGGGGTACTGGGTACGCGGCGTCGACATCAAGCTGCCGGAATTCAGCCGCACGGAGGCGGACGAGTTCGAACTGCTCGATCTGCGCCGGTGGGACAACTGCCTGCAGGCCACCCGCGGCGTCGACGAAGTTTACGCTCTGGCAGCCGACATGGGCGGCATGGGCTTCATCTCGCGTTATCACGCGCAGATCCTCCATAACAATATTTTGATTAACACGCATACGCTGGACGCCGCCCGGGTGAACGGAGTGAAACGCTATCTATACACCTCTTCGGCCTGCGTTTATCCAGAATACCTGCAAATGGAGACCAACGTCAAGCCGTTGAAAGAAGAAGACGCTTACCCGGCTCAGCCGCAGGATGCCTACGGATGGGAGAAGCTGGTCTCGGAGCGGATGTGCACCCACTACCGCGAGGAATACGGTCTTCAAACGCACATCGTGCGTTTCCACAATATCTTTGGCCCGTTGGGCACCTGGGATGGCGGGCGCGAGAAGGCGCCGGCGGCCATGTGCCGTAAAATCGCCATGGCAAAGCTGACCGGCAATCCTGAAATCGAGATCTGGGGGGATGGCGAGCAGACGCGCTCTTTCTGTTATATTGATGACTGCCTGACGGGCATTTACAAGCTGATGCAGTCGGATTATGTCGAACCGCTCAATCTGGGCCAGGACCGCATGGTGACCATCAACGAGCTGGCCGACATCATCGCCGGAATTGCTGGAGTAGAGATCGTCAAGAAGCACGTTCCGGGGCCGCAAGGTGTGCGCGGGCGCAATTCGGACAACACACGTTTGCGGCAGGTTTTGGGTTGGGAGCCAGAAATCAGCCTGGAGCAGGGCCTCTCCATCACCTATGCGTGGATCGAGGAGCAGGTCAAGGCCAGGCTGGCCGCTGAGCGGGATGGGGCGGGACTCGCCCGACAGCAGCCGGCGTAAGATGAAGCCACAATAGCGCTGCGCTTTCAAAATTTAAGCAGCCGATCGGGCGGGCGCGCGATGCGCCGGGCATCCGCTGCCGGATGATCATTTGAGGACGATCACGGGTGCAAAAGCGGCATGATGCAGCGCCCGCTCGAGATGGATTTTGCCCGGTCAATGGTCAGGAGGCGAGACGGCCGAAATACGGCGCTTCATGAACTGGCAACGTCTGATAACAGTTTTATCCAGAAGATCGCCCTTACGCAGCATCCAACAATCCCCGAAACCGGACGCCGACCGGTAAAGGGACACAAACATCATCAGGGAGAGGATGATGAGTTCATTCACCCGCATCACCATTCGGGCTGGTGGGGCGTTCTTCCTGTTTGCTGCCATGCTGGCGCTGATTCCGGTTGCGCCCAAAGTCAAACGCGACATTCTGCCGCAGATGATGGCCGCCCAGGCAGAAAAGCTCCACAATGCCACGCAAAAACTGGATACCATCGCCTGGGGAGTGCAGGGTTACATTACCTGGACGGATCCGAGCCTGAATGGCGGCCAGTGGAGCTACCATCGCCTATCGGTCATCCACTGGTCCCCATGGCGCTTCGTCGAATGGGGCTGGCAGAAGACAACGGCGGGCTTCCGCGGCATGATCGCGTACAATGATGGCACCCGCCTGTACAACCGGGTCGTGAACGGTTTGAGCTCAGCCACGCACCGCTACAGCATCCAGTATGACCCAAACACGGGCCGCTACTGGTTTTTCGTGGACGGCGTCAGCGTTTGGAGCGTGGATGCAGATTTCTCTGCCGGGGACGCCGTCACGATTGGCGGGGAGGTCGCCACAGGGCGAGAGTGCATGGGGGATACGAAGAGCTACGATCTGCGCTATCTGGTGCGCAAACCAGACGGCAGCTTCGCTTATGTGCCCTGGGATGGCCTCAAGCCCTATGCGGTCGACGCGCCGTTCTCCAACAGCGGAGACGGACGCAGCTTGGTTTTCGACCATGGATGCGGCCAGGCCAGGCAGATGGCGGACCAGGATAGAGCCGGGGAAATGGGAGCAGGCCTGATAAATCTGCTCAGCGCGCTCAGGCGGGTGCTCGCCGGTCAGTGGAGCGGATTTCACATCCTGGCCGCCGTCTTTTAGTCTCAATGCTCTCGGCGCCAGGCCCAATACAGCACCAGCGCACCCAGAACCAGACCGGCTGCCAGATTGGGCAGCCAGATGGATTTGAGCAGATCGCCCAGGCGAAGGCCGGGCGGGGGCGAGCCGCTCACCGGGACAAGCATGGGCGAGGGGGGTATGTCAGTGGGGGAGGGGGAGGTGACCGCCGTCAGGATGGCAGTAGCCGTGATGGCCGTACTGGTTCTGGTTGTCCGAATTGAGCCCGGCGATGCGCTCGGCGTCGCGGATGGGCGCGGGCGGAAGTAATAGACGGGTGTGGGGGTTGGGTTTTCCCCTTTCGAAGGCGGGGGAGGCTGGGTGAACGTCGGCGTCGGCACCGTTGGCGTGAGGGTAGGCGCAACGGCGGTCAGCGTGGACGTGCGGGTGGGCGGCGGGAAAGTGGACGTGGGAGGCGAGGTCGGGGTGATGGTTGGCGGCGGCGTCGGCGTGGGAGGTGGCGGCAGGGTAGGAAGAGGGGTTTGCGTGGGCGGCAGGTTGGTGGGTGAAGGGAAGGGCGTATCCGTGGGCGGCGGCAGGGTGGGTGGCGGCAGCGGCGTATCGGTAGGCGGCGGCAGGGTGGGTGGCGGCAGCGGCGTATCCGTAGACGACACAGGGGTATCGGTGACTTGAAGCGGAGCGAGGGCGGAGGCCGCGCTCAGGCCAAAGTCGGCCGCCAGCGCCAGAGCAACGGCGAGAAAGAATGCAAACCACCTGGGGAATGCTGAAATCATCGGCTGATTATCTACCAGTAAAGGGCATTGCCGTTATTCTGCGGCTGCCGGAAAGGCTCCAGGGCAAGCCTGGAGGTGCTTCATTTTCAACCAACCAATCTTCAACTATGGCAATAAACTAAGACGTGCTGGAAACGGCATCAAAACCGTGCTAGCGGCATTATAAACCAAAATGCGACAATATATATCGGAATATTGTCTCGATACGGGCAATTGAGCGAGCTCCGTTCTGGGAACAACAATTCGCCGCGCTACCACCTTCTGCGCCGCAGCCAGAGGAGCACGACGGCTTCCGCAACGATGGCCGCGATCAGGGCGGGCAGCAGCCAGCTCTCGGTCAGGATGGCGCTGCGCGGGGCAGGCTGAGGGGTGAGGCTGAAGGGATTGATGGTCCTGGTCGCGGTGGGCTGGCGGGTATTGGTGATCGTATAGGTCATGGAGGGGGTCCAGGTGGGGTAGCGGGTGCGCGTGGCGGTCGCCGTGGCGGTCGGCGTTGAGGTGGGGGTGGGCGTGCGCGTCGGCAGGATGCGCAAAGCCGGAGTCTGGGTCGGTTTGGCTTCCTTTGGAGGAGGCGGCGGAGGTTCAGTGGGAGGGATTGAAATAAACATCGACGTAAAAATCACCCGCCGGCATGCTTCCTTGATTGGTGATGGTGGCCTTGATCAGCACCTGATCGCTGATGGAGTAGGATTGTTTGACCGGTTCAATCGTAATATTGCCGATCAGATCGGGCATGGGGCGGTTCAGGGTGATGGGCAGATAGAGCCAGCGCCTGCCTTCCAAGATGGTGACGGTGGTAAAGAGCGGGTTGGGGGTCATTTGTGCCGGACCTGTAAGGCTATCCAGTTTAATCTGAAAGGTTTCACCGGGGTCGTTGACGCTATCCTGAATAATCGCCACCCGGAGGGTCTTGTGTGTATCACCGGCGTTGAAGGTAAGCGTCCCGCTAACGGCGGTGAAATCCTCGCCAGCTTTGGCCGTGCCGTCCAGTGTAGTGTAAGCCACGCTGACCGGCGTGAGTCCAGTTTTGAGCGGCTCTGAAAGCGTCACACTCACCTCTACAAATTCGTCCTTTTCCGACACGCTGTAGCTAGCCGCGTCGAATTGGAGCACTGGCAACGGCTCGTCAATGGTGCCAATGGCCTGCGTTGTGGCCAGGGTGGCCTTATCGGTGTCTTCCACCGCCAGTTTGAGCTTAAACGTTTCTGAACCCTCATACACATGGTCGCTATTGATCGTGATAGATATATGGCTGCTGATGGTCTGCGGAGGGATGGTGAGCTGATCATTCGTGACAGGCAGGTAGTCATCACCGGCGGTGGCGGTTACATCTTCAGTGGAATAAATCATCACAATCTCGTCGGGGCTTTCTGCCGCCAGGTTGACCGGAAAATCCATCAAGATTGTGCCACTTTCCGGTTCGGTGACTCTGGCATCCCCAACCGTGACAGCCGGACCGTCGTCGTCCAGATTTATGATATCGATCCTGATATCCGCCAGATTTAAATATCTGGCATCACTGCCAGGGAGCACCGTGATGGTGATGAAATAAGCCATATCCCCATCATCTACCAAATCATTGACGCCGGTTATTGTGACCGTCTGCGGTGCCGACCAGTTGGTATCGTTGAAGACGACATATCCTTTATCCAACCCACCCTCATTAATGTTGCTGGATGCGATCCCAAGCGTCACAGGGGCATAAGGGGCAGTGTTGAGGGCAATGGTGAACGTGGTCTTGCCGCCCTTTTCCGTAGTGAATAGCCCATCCAACTGGTCGGAGGTAGGGGTGACGGTGACGCCGGCGGTGTCGTCGTCCAGGTTGGTCAGGCTGACCTGCTGGGAGCCCAGGGCGTCGTAGATCGGGTCGCTGCTGGATGGCGTGAGGGTCACGGTATAGGCGATGTCGCCGTCGTCCACGGCGTCATTCCGACCGGTGACGGTGAAATGCTGAACCGCCGACCAGTTGGATGGGCTGAAAGTAAGCGACGCTGGAGAAACGGCGCCCTCATCGGGGTTGCTGCTGGAGGCAGCGATGATCACATCCGAAAGGGGCTGTGAGGTGAGCTGAACGTTGATGGTCACCGATTCGCCCGCCTCGGTCGTTTGATTCCCTGAAGGGGTGAGGGAAATACCGGCGGTGTCGTCGTCCAGGTTGGTCAGGCTGACCTGCTGGGAGCCCAGGGCGCTGTAATTCGGGTCGTCGCTGGATGGCGTGAGGGTCACGGCATAGGCGATGTCGCCGTCGTCCACGGCGTCATCCACACCAGTAACGGTTACAGTTTGAGGTTGGTCCCAGTTTGTGGTCGAGAAGGTCAGCGTAGCCTGATCAACGGTACCCTCACTTTCATCCGAGCTGGAGAGGGCGATGGTGACATCGGCGGCTGGCTGCGTGGTGAGCACAACGGTGAACGTGGCCGTGCCGCCGGCCTCGCTGGTGACCAGACCGGCGGTCGGTGTGACCAGAATGCCGGGGGTTTCCTGCTGATTGTCATCGGGATGCAACCGCGCTCCGCTGACGGTGGAAGGCACTGCCAGGAAAGACACAACCACCATAACGGTCATCAATTGGTGGGCGAATTGGGTTGACCGCCGCCGGGGAGCCATCATCCGCATGGTTTTTTCCTCTTTTAACCCTCCCGGGATGGGAGGTTGTTGGCAGGTTCAGGGCGGGATCCTGCGGCTGATGATCTGTCTTTTCGGCGACGATGGCTGCTGGCTGTCGCCACAGACCCCTGTGTCCCCCGATTGGCTGTTTGTCTCAAATCCAATGTGTTTACGGAAATTGATTCGTTATTATTATAACCTTAACCGTAATTATGCGTTATCGTTTCTGGCCGGCATAGCGCCCCCATAGATCGTTCAGGCATTGCTCCAGGCGGCTGCCCAAAGCTGCCCCCTGGGCGGTGGTGACGTCGTCCTCGTTTTCGAAGACGGCATAAGGCACCTGGTATCCCTGGATGGGAATAAAGCCGGGGTTCGCCGAGGCGAGGGCGTCCCAATCCGTCTCCCGGTAGAGGAAATCGATCTTCTCGTCCGAAAGGCTGTGTTCCAGGATGGAATCAGGCCGTTCGGGATTGAAGCGCCGCCGGTTCTTGCGCAGCGATTCGGAGAAGGACACGTTGACGTACAGAATGGCGGCGCGGGATGCGATTTCGGCCGAGAGGTGTGCAAAGGCGCGGGTGTAGCCGCCGTGCTGGCTGCCGCGGGAGAACTCGATCAAAGCGGTGGGGCTTAGGCGAAGGTTCTTATTGTCTCGCCGGAATTTATGGTACTTCAAATTGATTTTATGGATAAGTACATCCCATAGATAATCGGCGATGAACATGCCCTGTGGGTCGGTGTGAAGGCGGGGATGGCCCAGACTGGCGAGGATGTCGTCCTCTTCGAACCAGTCCCACAGCATGGGAAAATCGTCAATCACCACGAAATCGGCGATGTGAAAACGCCGCCGGCGGCTTTCCCGATCGCAAGTTTCGAGATAGTGGATGATTTCGGACTTGCCGGCCGCCGGCCTCGCCAGAAAAAGCAGGGTGTCGAACGTGTCATTGGTCATGGTTTTGATTATTTTGCAGGATGGCCCGTGAACGAGCCTTCCTGTTCGTTCACGGTATAAGCCGTGCCGGGGCGATTCCGACCTTGTGGAATTGTACTCCGCATTGCTCTAGATATGGATCAAAAACAGGCAATAAGGCGCGCGGCCTCTTTGATCCCCCAGGCGGGAGGCTAGACTGACCGGTCTACCGATCAGATGTTCCAGCAGAGCTGCGTCCATGCGGCACAGCTCGGGATGATCCGCCACGATGGCAGCGTACGGGCAGTTATAAAAGAGGACGTGCGGCGCGTCGGAATGCGCCTCCCAGCGGGCCTTATAGTTCAGATCATTCAAGCGCTGAACTGCCTCGCCAAGTACGCGGGTCAAAGGAATGCCGGTAACTGGCGCAGCGGGGGCAATGCGCCGCGCCAAAGCCTTGAACAGCGCATCCTTCTCGGTTTCCTTTTTAGCGTGGAACAGCTCCGCCATGGCTGCGCGCGCCAGCCCCTCGATGTTGTTTGCCCTGGCCGCCCCGCTCAGGCTATAAAGCTGGGTTGGCCGCCCGCGGCGGGTTCCCAGGCGCTGTCCAGCGACGATGACACGACCCTGGGCCTGCAGAGCGGACAGGTGATGGCGCACGTTGGCGGCCGTCATCGTCAAGGCGCGGGCGATCTCGGCCACGGAGGCGGCCGGATGGGCCTCGAGGAAGATGAGAATGCGCTGCTGGGTGGTCGGCATATAGCCATTATACAGGTGCGGGGTGATTTAAGTAAATAAATTTTGTTTTTAATCTCACTTGACAGTCATTTTTGGGATGTTACAATAGGGCAAGCCGGCCAGTCGAAAGGAAATTTACTGCCTGGGTGCCGCAACAACCGTTTCGCGCGCCGGTTTCATTTTTTGACTGGTGGAATCGATCCTTTGATGGGAACCGTCGTGATTTTGAGAAAGGGAAGGGAATGAGGAATGAGTGATGATGAGCTGAACTCTCCAGAGCACCCCATACCTGCTGACCTGCAGCGCAACGTGACCATCACCACGCTGGACAGGATTTACAACTGGAGCCGGCGGTCTTCGCTGTGGCCGATGATGTTCGGCCTGGCCTGCTGCGCCTTCGAAATGATCTGCACGGCAGCCAGCCGCTTCGACTTCTCGCGTTTCGGTATGGAGGTCATGCGTCCCAGTCCGCGGCAGGCGGACGTGATGATCGTCGCTGGCACGGTGACCAAGAAGATGGTGCCCCAAATCGTGCGTCTGTACAATCAAATGCCCGAGCCGAAGTACGTGGTGGCCATGGGAGCCTGCGCATCCGGCGGCGGACCCTTCAAAGAGGGCTACAGTGTGGTTTCCGGGATCGATCAATTCTTGCCGGTGGATGTATACATACCCGGTTGCCCACCCACGCCGCAAGCGCTGTTGAATGGGCTGATCGCGCTGCAGAAGAAGATCGACGGCGAGTCGCTCAAAACCGTGCGCTGGTACCGCAAAGAGCCGATCGAACCTGTGCCGGTGCCGATCCTCGGCCCGGATCTGATTGATCCGCGCCAGATAGCGGACATTAAAGAATACAATCGCAAGCGGGCCGAAGAGAAGGCAAAGGCGGCCCTGGCGGCAGGGGAAGAAACGACCGAACCCCAAGCGGAGGTAAAAGGGACAGCATGAGCGAGCAAATTGCTGAAAAGGTAACACCGGACCTGGCGGCGCGGTTTCCGGGCGACGTGATGCCAGACCAGCGGCCTGGTTACCAAGGCTATCTGGTCAACCCGGAAAAGCTGGTTGAGTTCGCCACCGCCTTGCGAGACGAATTCGGCTACGATTACCTGTCGTCGGTCACCGGGGTGGATTATCTGCCCGAAGGAAAGATGGAAGTGGTCTACCATGCCTACCGGACCACGGGCGGAGCGGCTCTGATCTTCAAAGTGCAGGTGCCGCGGGAAAATGCGGAAGTGCCGTCCCTGGTGCCTGTCTATCGCGGGGCCGAATTTCAGGAACGGGAGGCCTGGGACCTGCTGGGCATCCGCTTCAGCGGCCACCCTGATCTGCGGCGCATCCTGTTGTGGGAGGGGTTCGCCGGGCATCCTCTGCGCAAAGATTACCACGAGCCGTATTTCGAGGAGGAGTTCAAACCCTTCAAGAGCCGCTGGCCGGAAGGGAAGGTGCGGCGAAGCGAGGATTTGAATCCATTCCACGCCAACGTCCAATACCCCGAAGATTTCGATCCCGACCAATATGTGCCTCAGGGCGATGAAGCCATTTACAAATCGCTGGAGAGCATCCCCAGTCGGGACGGGGATATGAAAGTTGATCGTCTGATCGTCAACCTGGGGCCGCAGCATCCTTCCACTCACGGCGTATTCCGTATGATCGCCGCTCTGGAGGGCGAAACCATCGTGGATCTTAAACCGGTGATGGGTTACCTTCACCGCAATCACGAGAAGATCGCCGAGCGCAACACCTTCCTGCAGATCATGCCCTTCACCGACCGTCTGGATTACATCACCTCGATGAGCAACAATTTCGGCTACGCCCTGGCGGTCGAAAAGTTGATGGGAGTTCGGCCGCCGGAGCGGGCCGAGTACATCCGCGTGATGATGGCCGAGCTGACCAGGATCGCCAGCCATGTGGTATCCATCGGCTTCCTGCTCAACGACCTGGGGGCGTTCTTCACGCCGATGATTTATGCGCTCGAAGAGCGCGAGTTGATCCTGGACATCTTCGAGGCTGTCTCTGGTTCGCGCATGATGTGCAATTATTTCCGCTTCGGCGGTGTGGCCCGGGATCTGCCGGAAGGCATCCTGGACAAGGTCAAAGATTTGGTGCTTGAGCGCCTGCCGCGCAAAATCGATGAGCTGGACACGTATCTGACCCAAAACGAGATCGTCAAGGTGCGCACCCAGGGCGTGGGAGTGCTGACCGCCGAGGAGGCGATCTCCTACTCGGCCGCCGGCCCAATACTGCGCGCCGCGGGCGTCCCTTACGATGTGCGCCGGGCGGACCCTTACTCGATCTACGACCGCTTCGATTTCGACGTGGCGGTGCGCTACAACGGGGACGTATATGACCGCTATCTCGTGCGTCTGGAGGAGATTCGCCAAAGCCTGCGCATCCTGGCTCAGGTGGTGCGGGACATCCCCGAAGGTCCAGTAATGGCCAGCAAGCCGCAATACCAGGTGCGGGTGCCGGCGGGTGAATCGTACGGGCGCGTGGAAGGTCCGAAAGGGGAGCTGGGCTATTATGTCATTTCCACCGGCAAGCCCAACCCCTGGCGCTATCACGTACGCGCTCCGTCCTTTATTAATCTGACCTCGCTGGCGAAGATGTGCAAGGGCAATAAGGTCGCCGATGCAGTGGTCATTTTGGGCTCGGTGGACATTGTGCTGGGCGAAGTGGATCGTTGAGGGGTGGAAGAGAGGAAATGATGACAGGATGGGGTATCATCAAGGGCTTGGGGGTCACGTTCAAGCATTTCTTCGAAACGTACCTGGAAGATATACGCTGGTGGGGAAAGCGCTATTACACACCGGAAGGGATCAAACTGCGCACCGATGCGCGCGCGCGGGGAATCTTCACCGTCCAGTATCCAGAGGAAAAGCTGCCGGTGCCGGAGGAGTTCCGCTACCTCCCCTTTCTGGTGTACGATATTGGAGAAGATGGCAAGCGCATCGATCGCTGTACTTCGTGCGGCATCTGCGCCAAGGTGTGCCCGCCGCAGTGCATATGGATTGTACGCAGCAATGATCCGGTCACGGGCAAGCCGATCCCCGAGCCGACCGAATTTTACATCGATGTGGACATTTGCATGAACTGCGGCCTGTGCGCAGAATATTGCCCTTTCGATGCGATCAAGATGGATCACGATTACGAGATCGCCTCTTACAACCGAAAGGCAGAGCACATCTACAACAAGGAGAAGTTGTCCAAGCCGGCTTCCTACTATGCTTCGATCCGGCCGACCAATTTTGCGATGGAGGAGGCCGCCAGGCTGGAAAAGGCTGCCAGGGTGCAGACGCGTCGCGCGGGAGAGAATTGAGAGGCGAGCTTGTAATGATTAGCGGCTTTATCTTGTGGTGAGGGTGGTCGAGGCGTGAGCATGTACAATGCCGATACCGAGCTGCTGTTCCCTTCGCGGGTGATTCCTGCGCTGCGCGGTTTGCGCGGGGAAGCCTGGAAGGACTTAGTCGACCGGGTGGGTGCACGCAGGCAGGATGACCCCGAACATCTGGCGTTCGTCCTGCTGATGATCCGCCTGTCGGGCTGCACCTCCTGCAACGCCGATTCCTTCCGCGCCATGCGCGGCTGCACCGCCTGCGCCCGTCAGACCGTGCGGCGCTTCCGCGGCAAGGACACGGACCTGATTGGGCAGTATAATGAGGCCCTGGCCGAGGTGCAGCGTTATTTGCAGAGAGACGAGAAAGAAACGATGACCGCGGGCTATGAAAGCACCTGACCTGCAACGGACCATACCGCGGCGGCCGGCATCGAAAACTGAGCGCTCCTTTTTTAATGCTGAACGGCTGGGATTATTGTAATCAAGAGAGGGCTATCGTATGAGCGACAATGGCTTGAGCCAGGAACAAATCCTGGCTGCATTAAGTAAGGTGCAAGAACCTGAACTACACCGCGACCTGGTTTCATTAAATATGATTCAGGATGTGGTGATTAACGGTGATGAAGTCAGCTTTAGGATCGTTCTGACCACACCGGCCTGCCCGCTGGTGAGCCGGATCGAAAAAGAGGCGCGTGAGGCGGTATTGGCTCTGGGGGCCCACATAGTCAACATCAAGATGGACTCCAATGTGCCGAGCGATGGGCGACCGCGCGGGCTGCTCAGCGTGCCGGTGCGCAATGCCATCGCAATCGCCTCGGGCAAAGGCGGTGTGGGTAAGACCACCGTGGCCGTCAACCTGGCAGCAGCGCTGGCGCAAAGCGGCGCGCGCGTGGGCCTGCTGGATGCGGATATTTATGGGCCGAACGTTCCGACCATGATGGGCGTGGATCATGTGCCGCCGCCGGAGGATGGCAAGCTGGTGCCGGCCGAGCGCTACGGCGTGAAGGTCATGTCGATCGGCTTCTTGGTGCAGCCCGGTCAGCCGTTAATCTGGCGCGGACCGATGCTTCACTCAGCCATCCGCCAGTTTCTCAGCGATGTGAATTGGGGTGAACTGGATTACCTGATCGTTGATCTACCGCCGGGCACCGGCGATGCCCAGCTCAGTCTGGCCCAGTCCATTTCGCTGAGCGGCGGTCTGATCGTCACGCTGCCGCAGAAAGTATCCCAAGAGGATGCCCGGCGCGGCCTGGAAATGTTCCGCCAGCTCAACGTACCCATCATCGGCGTGGTGGAAAACATGAGTTACCTTGAGCTTCCGGATGGCAGGCGCATGGACGTGTTTGGATCGGGCGGCGGGGTGGAGCTGGCAAAGAAAGCCGGCGTGGATTTTCTCGGCGCCATTCCAATGGATGCGGCCGTGCGGGTAAGCAGCGATAACGGCGAGCCGATCGTGATCACCAACCCCGATTCGAGCAGCGGTCGCGCTTTGAAAACCCTGGCGGGGATCGTTGCGGCGCGCATCAGCGTGATGGCTTACACGCAATCCGGCGGCGTCAAGATCAAAATGGTCGGCTGACCCCCAGTGATATAATGAATTTTATGGGACTATTCGTCGTTGGAGTCCGTTTCTCAAAAGTTGGAAAGCTCTATCATTTCGACGCCAGCAAAATAACCGATTTGCGCAACGGCGACCACGTGGTGGTCGAGACGAGCCGAGGCTGGCAGTTGGGCGAAGTGGCGCAAATTCTCTCCCAGCCGCCGGCGGGCGTCGAGAGCAGCCTGAAACCGGTCGATCGGCGGGCGACGCCGCGCGATCTGCTGATGCGTCAAATGTGGCAGGCCAAAGAAGCCGAGGTGCTGGTCAATGCACGGGCGCGGGCTAAAGAGCTGGCACTCAAGGGGGTCAAGATCGTCGCCGCCGAGTACAGCTTCGATGGTTCGCGTCTGGCCATCTTGTATACGACCGAGACGGAAGAGAAAGCCGACCTGAAATCATTGCGGCAGGATATGCAGCGCATGTACAACCAGAGCCAGGTCGAGATGCGCCAGATTGGGCCGCGCGATGCGGCCAAGATCATGGGCGGCATGGGCGCCTGCGGGTTGGAGACGCGCTGCTGCTCGAAATTCCTGACCGATTTCAGCTCGATCTCCATCCGTATGGCCAAGGAGCAGGGCATCTCGCTAACCCCGTCCGAGATCACGGGCATGTGCGGCCGCCTGCGCTGCTGCCTGATCTACGAATATGAACAATATGTCGAGGCGCGCAAGGAACTGCCCAAGCGCAACAAGCGCGTGATCACTCCTCTGGGCGAGGGCAAAGTCGTGGATGTGGCGCCCATCCGCCAGACGGTTATCGTGGAGCTGGCCGATATCGGCCGGCGGGAGTTTCCCAAAGATGATATCAAGCCAGCCGACGAATACGAAGCCTTCACCCAAAAGGCACAGAACGGCTGCGGCAATGAATGCTCCTGCAAGACGAACGGTGGCGATAAAGGAGCTGGAAAGGGAAAATGATCCTCTATCCTGAAGGGTGGGGTGAGAGCCAGCGGATACTGGTGATCCTGGCCCATCCCGACGATCCGGAATTCTTTTGCGGCGCGACGATTGCCCGGTGGACAACAGCCGGGCATCGTGTCGAATACTGTCTGCTCACCCGCGGCGACAAAGGCAATGACAATCCAGATTTCGGAGGCGAGCAGGTGGCGCGCATGCGCGAAGAAGAACAGCGCGCCGCTGCAGCCGTACTCGGGGTTGTGGACGTACGTTTTCTGGACTACCCGGACGGTTATCTGGTGGCGGATATCGGCTTGCGGCGCGAAGTGGTACGGGTCATCCGCCAGGTGAGGCCGGACATTCTGGTAACCTGCGATCCGACCAACCTTTTCCCGCGCGCAAATGCCATCAATCACGCCGACCACCGTGCAGCCGGACAGGCCGTGTTGGATGCTTACTATCCGGGCGCGGGCAACCGCATGTTTTTCCCCGAGCTGCTGGAGGAGGGGCTCCAACCCCATCGGGTGAAGGAGCTGTGGCTCGCCTCAGCAAGCCAACCGAATGTAGTTCTGGATGTGACCGACCACTGGGAAACAAAACTGCGCGCCCTGCACGCCCATGCCAGCCAGATCGGCGACCCAGAGAAGTTTGACGAGCGTATGCGCGCACGCCACACCGTCGACAGCACGGCCGAAGCGCCGCGTTACGAGGAACGGTTCTACCGGCTGATATTCGATTGATGAGATGAGCGATTTTTACCAGGAAGCGCAAGACCTGTTCGATTACACGCGCCGGCTAAGGCGCGACTTTCACCGCCATCCGGAGCTTGGCTTTCACGAGACGCGCACAGCCAGCATCGTGGCAGAGGAGCTGGCCAAATTGGGTATGAAAGTGCGCACCGGGGTTGGCAGGACCGGCGTGCTCGGCCTTCTAGAAGGATCTAAGGCAGGTCCGGTCGTGCTGCTACGCTTCGACATGGACGCGCTGCCAATCAACGAGGAAAGCGGGGCAGAGTACGCTTCAGAGAACTCCGGCGTGATGCATGCCTGCGGTCATGACGGCCACATGGCGATCGGCTTAAGCGTGGCGCATTTGCTCACGCGGCGACGCTCGGAGTTGAACGGGACGATTAAATTCGTCTTCCAGCCGGCCGAAGAAGGTCTGGGCGGTGCCCACAGCATGATCGAGGACGGAGTCCTGGAACAGCCCAAACCGGATGTGTGTCTGGCGATGCACCTGTGGAACGAGCGGCCGGTCGGTTGGCTGGCGCTGGTACCGGGACCCTTCATGGCTGGCAGCGACCTGTTTCGGGTGCGCCTGACCGGAAAGGGCGGGCACGGCGCCCTGCCCCACGAGACGGTTGACCCGGTGCTGGCGGCAGCGCAGGTGATCACCGCTTTGCAGAGCATTGTCTCACGCAATGTTTCGCCGCTCCAAACGGCCGTGGTCAGCGTTACCCAGGTATCTGCCGGGGATGCGTTCAACGTCATCCCAGCAGAAGCCAGATTACAAGGCACGATCCGCGCGTTCGAGGCGCAGGTGAGGGAAAAGGTACTGGCACGCTTCGAAGAAATCGTCCAGGGCGTGGCCGGAGCGATGGGTTGCCAGGCGGAAATCGAGATGCTGCCGAACACGCCAGCGGTTGTGAACGATCTGCGCATTACGAAAAAGCTGCAGGGTATCGTGGAAGAGGCGCTGCCGGATGCCATCGTGGACGATTCGTTCCGCACGATGGTCTCGGAGGATATGGCCGAAATGATGGAGAGAATCCCGGGCTGCTATTTCATGGTTGGATCGGGGAATGCGGAAAGGGGTTTGAACGCCAGCCACCATTCACCGGCCTTCGATTTCGACGAAGCCGCATTGCCGCGCGCAGTGGCCTTTATGTGCGCAGCCGCCATGGAATTGCTAAGGGGGTGAGTAATGGAAACGGATGCCAGTCTGTCGCGGGGATTTGAGGATGCACCCGACCTGACCGGAGCACCGCAACGCGTCGTGTCGCTGGTGCCCTCGATCACCGAAAGCCTGTTCGATTTGGGGGTCGGGGATGCGGTGGTCGGAGTGAGCGACTACTGCAGCCAGCCTTTCGAGCGGGTGCGGAATTTGCCGCGCGTGGGCGGCATCAATGACCCGCGGGTGGAGGATATTCTGGCTCTACGCCCGCAATTGGTCATCGCCGGGCGGGAAGAAAACCCACGCCAGGCGGTCGAAGCATTGCGCGCGCGGGGCGTTCCGGTTTGGGTGGTCTCGCCGCGCTCGGTACAACAGACCGTGGCCATGTTGTGGGAGCTGGTGGGCATTTTTCAGAGCGCAGCGGCGCGTTTGAGGCTGCAAACACTTGAGGTCACGCTGGAGTGGGCTCAACACGCCATGGCGGACCAACCACGCGTGCGCTATTTCTGTCCGATCTGGCGCGAGGATCACCCGACCGCTGGCGTGTGGTGGATGACCTTCAACAGTGAAACGTACGCGCATGATCTGCTGTCCCTGTTGGGCGGAGAGAACATTTTTGCCGGGCGCAGGCGGCGTTATCCTTTGGAAGCTGACCTGGGCCTGGCGGTGGAAGAAGAGGCGCCCGGCGGGCGCGACGTTCGCTATCCGCGGGTGAGCCTGGCGGAGGCGGCGGCAGCCGCGCCAGACTGCATCCTCCTGCCGAGCGAACCTTTCCGCTTCGAGGGACGGTATATAGAAGAACTGGCCGGGCTGCTGGCGGACACGCCGGCGGTACGGGAAGGCCGGCTGGTGACCGTTGATGGCAGCCTGGTAACGTGGTATGGGACGCGGACAGTCAAGGCAGTGACGGAACTCGCGAATCTGTTCGTTTCGGGAGGAATGTAATATTTCCAAGGACGAAAGTCACGTTGACGGCGGTTCGGCCGAGTGCTACACTGAATTTGCAAGAATGATCTGATTAATCAAATCATATCAAGATAGATTCTTGTATCGCTGACCGTTGAACGAACGTCCCGCCCCCGATTTGCTGTCCGATTTTCTGCGCTACCTGGCCACGCATGCAAATGAGAACGGTGGGCGCATCCCACCCCTGGCGGAGATCAGCCGGGAGTTAGGGGTCAGCGTGGCCAGCCTGAGGGAGCAGCTCGAGGTGGCTCGCGCGCTTGGACTGGTGGAGGTGCGTCCGCGCACGGGCATTCGTCGGCTGCCGTACACCTTCCAGCCGGCGGTGCGTCAGAGTCTGGCGTACGCCATCGCGATCGATCCACGCGCTTTCAATGCCTTTTCCGACCTGCGCAATCACATCGAGACGGCGTATTGGTACGAAGCCGTCGGGCGGTTGAACTCCGAGGATCATGATATCCTGCGCGGATTGATCGTCAGCGCGAAGGAGAAGCTGGCTTCCTCGCCGCCGCAAATCCCTCACAAAGAGCACCGCGACCTTCATCTGACCATCTACCGCAGGTTGAACAATCCCTTCGTGCAGGGTTTGCTTGAAACTTATTGGGAACTGTATGAGGCAGTCGGCCTGAATATCTACACTGATTTTACTTACCTGCAACAGGTCTGGCGGTATCACGAGCGCATGGTGGAGGCAATTTGCAGCCGTGATTACGCTGCCGGGTATCAGGCGCTCAGCGAGCACAACGAACTGCTTTATCGGCGGTCCAAGCCAGCGGTCGGTCAGAATTTCGAATAGCCCTCAAAATGATCCCAGGATGTGCTGCCGTCCTGGGATTGACATCTCAGGAGTAAGAAATGACCCATTCTACCGCGGTAAAATCTACTGCCCACAAATCCAATAGCCACCCTGTGGTGAACGATTTTTGCATCACCGTGGGGACAGTCAACGGATCGGGCAGCCAGACCGCCAACCTCACTTTGCTACGGGCCCTCTTCCGCATGGGGATTCCCGTCTCAGGGAAGAATATCTTCCCCTCCAATATTCAGGGTCTGCCCACCTGGTACACCATCCGGGTAAGCAAGGATGGTTATCTGGCTCGGGTGGAGCGCGAAGATATCGTCGTGGCGATGAATCCGGTTTCGTTTGGGCATGATCTGGCCAGCGTGACGCCCGGCGGGGCGTTCTATTACGCCGACGACATGAAATTTCCGATCACGCGCAACGATATCGTCCCGTATGCCATGCCGGTAAAGCAACTCGCCAGGGAAGCGGACGTCCCGCCCTCCTTGCGGGATTACATCGCCAACATGGTTTATGTAGGAGTGCTGGCGCAAATGCTGGGGATCGATCTGGAGCGCATCTTAGAGGCGCTGAATTTCCATTTCAAAGGAAAAGAGAAGCCAATCCGCTCCAATTTCGATGTGGTTAAGGCAGCCGCCGAATGGGCGAGCGCCAACCTGGAGAAACGCGATCCCTACCGGGTCGAACGGATGAACGCCACAGAAGGATACATCATGACGGATGGCAATACCGCGGCCGCGCTCGGCGCCATCTACGGGGGAGTACAGTTCGCCGCCTGGTATCCGATTACCCCTGCTTCCAGCCTGGCCGAGACGCTCAATGAGTATCTGCCTCAGCTACGCAAAGACCCGGTAACCGGCAAGCAGACCTATGCGGTAGTCCAGGCGGAGGACGAGCTGGCCGCTGTGGGCATGGCAGTGGGCGCCGGTTGGGCTGGCCTGCGTGCGATGACCTCCACATCGGGCCCGGGCCTCAGTCTGATGACCGAATACGCCGGTCTGGCCTATTTCGCCGAAGTGCCGGTCGTCATCTGGGATGTGCAGCGCGTTGGTCCCAGCACCGGTCTGCCGACGCGCACTGCCCAGGGCGACCTGACCATGGCATATTACATGAGCCACGGGGATACTCAGCATGTGCTGCTCCTCCCTGGCTCGGTCTCGGAATGCTTCGAGTTTGGCTGGCGCGCCTTCGATCTGGCCGAGCGCCTGCAGACGCTGGTCATCGTGCTCAGCGACCTGGATTTGGGCATGAACCAGTGGATGACCGAGAAATTCACCTATCCAGATCGGCCGATGGACCGTGGCAAAGTACTGTGGGAAAAGGATCTTGAGCAGCTTAAGGGTGAATGGCACCGCTACCTGGATGTCGACGGCGACGGGATCACCTACCGCACGGTGCCGGGAAACCGCCATCCTCGCGCAGGCTGGTTCGCGCGCGGCACCGGCCACAACGAGTACGCCACGTACAGCGAATCGCCGCAAGACTGGGAGAATAATATGCTGCGTCTGAAGAAGAAGTTCGAGACGGCGCGCCAGCTTGTACCCAAACCGGTCATAGCGGAAGGGAAGGGGGCCAAAATCGGTCTCATCGCCTATGGGTCCACGGATCCAGCTGTCAATGAAGCCCGTGATCTGCTCTCCGCGGGCGGGGTCGAAACCGATTACCTGCGCCTGCGCGCACTGCCTCTAAACACCGAGGTCAATGAATTCATCCAAGCCCATGAGCGTACTTACGTGGTGGAGCTGAATCGAGACGGCCAGCTCTGCCAGATACTCCGCGCGGAGCTACCCGCGGAGGCCGACCGGCTGCACTCACTGGCCCATATCGACGGCCTGCCGCTCACTGCGCGCTGGATCGTGCAGAAGCTGCTCGCTCAGGAGGAAAAATAACCATGGCCACTCAGGCAACCCCCACGGTGAGCCCTGTCCCAGGGACGAACGCAATTGGCCTGACCCGCGCCGATTACAAGGGCGCTCCCAGCACACTCTGTCAGGGATGCGGCCACAATTCGATCTCCTCACAGATCATCGCGGCGACATTTGAGCTCGGGTTGCTGCCCGAGCAGATCGTGAAATTCAGCGGCATCGGCTGCTCGAGCAAAAGCCCCACCTATTTTCTCGGCCGCTCGTTCGGCTTCAATGGCCTGCACGGGCGGATGCCTTCGCTGGCCGAAGGCGCGCTGTTCGCCGATACCTCGCTCAAAGGCATCGGTGTGAGCGGCGATGGGGATACTGCCAGCATCGGTTTAGGGCAGTTTAAGCATCTGGTGCGACGTAACCTCCCGATCGTTTATATCGTCGAGAACAACGGGGTGTACGGATTGACCAAAGGACAGTTCTCGGCTACTGCCGAGCGCGGTCTCGAGCTGAAGAAGCAGGGCACCAACCCTTATGTTCCGATTGACATCTGCATGGAGGCGCTTGCCTCGAACGCATCCTTCGTGGCGCGCTCGTTCGCGGGCGATCCTCGCCAGGTGAAGGAGCTGATCAAAGCCGCCTTCAGCCACAACGGCGTGGCGGTGTTGGATATCATCAGCCCATGCGTCACATTTAATAACCAGGAACAGACGATTCACTCCTACACGTTTGGTAAGGCTCATGAGGAGCCATTGCATGAGATCTCTTACGTACCGGCCCGGGAAGAAATCACCATCGAGGATTTTGAAGAAGGCACGGTGCGCGAGGTGACACTGCACGACGGCTCGGAAATCATCCTCAAGAAGCTGGACAAATACTACGATCCAACCGACCGCGGCGAGGCGCTGCACATGTTGGAGCAGGCGGAACGGAATGGCTGGCTGATTACCGGATTGATCTACATCAACCCCAACCAACCGACCCTGTTCGATTATTACGATCTGCCGGACACGCCGCTTAACCGGCTGGGCGAAGACCGACTGCGCCCGCCGCGTGAAACCATCGAAATGGTCAATTCGTGGATGTTTTAAGGTAATAAACGAAAAAGCGCTCCGGACTTGTAGCAGGTCTGGAGCGCTTTTTATATCCCGGATCACCCTTCACAGGCGCACTGCAGAGGAAGCGCGGCCTTGCGAGCGCTGACGGCGGAGCGCCTGACGGCGCGCCAGCAGCAGGCGGATGCGGGTCTGCCGCTCGCGCGAGAGCGGGTAAAACCAGGCAATGCCTACCGCGCTGAGCAGCAGAACTGCTACAACCGGGCCGGTCAGGGTGCGGATGGCGCCCAGCGTCACGCTGCTCTGAGCGAATGCGGTGACGTTGACCGGCGGGGCCTGGTAGCCGAACCAACCAAGAACCTGCAGCGCCAGGAAGATGGCGAATGCGCTGCTCAACTTGCGCACGAAGTTCACCGTGCCGTAGTACATACCTTCGCGGCGGCGGTTTGTGCGCAGCTCGTCCCAATCGATTACGTCCGGGAAGATCGATTCGGGCATCACGTGGGCGGTCGAGACGCTGATGCCGGCCAGGACGGCCAGGCCCAGAATCAGTCCGATCTGCCCCGGCTGGATGGCCAGGACGAGCAGTTGCACAACGATCCAAAAGCCCATGCCGAGTATGTAGGCATCGCGCTTGCTCAGCCGTCCGGAGACCCAGGTCCACAGCGGCAGGGAGGCGGTAGCGGTGATCATCAGCAGGCCCAGCACGACCGAAGCCAGAGCGATGTCACTTCCGAGCAGGTGGACTTTGATGAGCAAGTCGCCGCGCCCGACCCAATAAATCAAAAAATAAGGCAGCATCAAGGCGACGATATCGAAGGCGATCCAGTTAAGCACGTAGATGCCGGCCGCAAAACGGAATGGCGTGTTCGCCCACAGCATGTCGAGGGTCTGACGGAAGGTGAGCTTCTCTTCTCTCTGCTCGGGTCGTTCGAGGTTGCGCTCGCGGATGAAGAAAAAGATCAACAAATAGGGTATGGCGGCCAGCGCACCGAACATCGCCGCGACGGTCAGATAGCCCTGCTGGAGGGTTAAGCCGGCCTTCAGGCTGGATTGGACGATCATCGGCGCGGCCACGGCTGTGACGAGCGAGGCCAGCAGATTGAAAAACATGCGCAGGCCGGTCAGGTTTGTGCGCTCGTCGTAGCCGGGGGCGATCTCGGGGGTAAGGGCTAGGTATGGTACGGTGACCAGCGTCTGCACGGTATCACTCAGCATGTACGCCAGGGTGACGGTGACCGCCACGGCGATCTGGCTCTGCCAGGGAGGCGCCCACCACAGCACCAGAAAAGCGAAGGTGAACGGCAGGGCGAAGATGATCAGGAAAGGCCGCCGCCGGCCCCAGCGTGTGTGCACCCGATCGCTCAATGAGCCGACCAAGGGATCATTGATGGCATCCCACAGGACGCTGACGAAGGCTGCCATCGACGCCAGGCGCGGGTCGAGGCCGACCACATCGGTGAGAAAAATGGCGTAAAAGATCTGGCGCAGGGTGTTGAAGCTGGCCCGACTCCAGTCGCCGCTGCCGTAGACAAGCTTCTGGAAGATGGTCAGGCGAGGCATTCCGGCATTTTCATCGGTCAAAACAGTTTCTTCGGTGAGCTGTTCAACGGGCATTGGGCCTCCCATGGTGGGCCGCGGCGGCGCATTTACACAGCGAGTTGATAGGTTCGGTGGCGCTTGTGCCAGCGCACGCCCATGTTCTCCATATCCGATCGGCTCTTGAAATTTTGCTCATCCACCTGAACGATCTCGGCGAAGTCGAAGCGGGAGCGCAGCAGGGTCTCCTCGACTTCGTTATACAACAAGATGTTGCCGCCAAGGCCCTGATAGGCGGGTAACAGGCCTAATCCATTCAAGTCGACCCAGCGGGCGCGTCTGAACTCGGCCAGTATGTACAGCCATCCGAGCGGGAAAAGGCGGCCGCCGCACCTGCGGATAGCGGCAGAAATATTGGCGTAGCCGATCATGAAGCCGGCCACCTCGTCGCCCTTCATGATCAGCTTGACCAAACGCGGATCGGCCACGCGGATCATGTTTGCGGCCATCAGGGAGAACTCCTCTTCGGTGGATGGGTAGTAGCCCGGGTTATTCTGAAAAGCCTGGCGGTGAATTTCTTCGATTCGCGGCGCCCAGGCGCGCATTTCCGCTTTGGAGGCGAAAGTCTTGATCCAGAAGCCGCCGCGTTTCTTAACCTTCTCGACCATTTCGTGTAGCCGTTCAGGCAGGCGGTTCTCGCGGGTGAGATAGCCGGACAGGTGGTCGGTGAGCTTCTCGAAACCCTGGTCGGTCACCAGGCCCTCATAGTAAGGCGGATTATAGGGGATACCCAGGGCGGGTGGGTATTCGAAGCCTTCAACCAGCAGGCCGATCCCGCTCGAGCGCAGGAAGCCTTTGGGGCCGATCATCACCTCCAGGCCGTGGGCGCGGGCCCAATCCAGGGCGGCGGCAAAGAGGCCGGCGGACACCTGGCGATCGTCAATGGCCTCGAAATAATAGAAAAAACCGGTTTGTTGGTGGTGCACCTGGCTGTAGTTGCGCGGATGGAGGACAGCGATCCGCCCCAAAACCTGACCTTCGCTCTCGGCGACGAAAAAGTCCGCTTCGGAATGGCGGTAGAAAGGGTGCCTCCGGCGGTCGAAAACCAGACGCATCTCGCCTTCCAGAGGAGGCACCCATTGGGGCGTTTCCCGGTAAATGCGGAAAGGAAGGCTCCAGAACTGGTCAAAATCCCTTTTATCACTGGGGTCGAGGCGACGGACGCGCATCGTTTATTCCCCTAGCGAGAGGAGGGCTTTTTGCGGTGCCCACGGATGGCGCGAGCGGTAAGCGTGTGCAGCAGGGCGAAATTCGCCGGCCGGGCTTTGCCGACCGGGAAGCCGGAAATCACCACCACCTGCTGCCCAGGCTGGATGTTGGTGAACGACATGATGGCCTCCTCCACGAAATGGATCATCCCCTCCATGGTGGAAGAGAAGGGCACCAGATAGGGCAACGCCCCCCACACCAGGCCCAGACGGCGGTAAGTGGGCACTTCGGGTGTGAAAGCCAGGATGGGCACCCGTGGGCGGGCCTTGGCCATTAACAGAGCGGTGCGGCCAGTCTGGGTGAAGACGGCGATGGCGGCCACATTGCGATCGTGGGCCAGCTCTCGGGCGGCGGTCGCCAGCATTACGGCGTCGTCCTGGCTCTCCTTGCCGGAAAGGACCAGGCAGTGCCCCCATATATCCATGTTGGCTTCCGCCTCTTCGATGATCGCAGCCATAGTCTGGACGCTCTCGACCGGATACTCGCCGGCCGCAGTCTCGCCGGAGAGCATCAGCGCGTCCGTGCCATCGAAGACAGCGTTAGCCACGTCGGAAGCCTCTGCCCGCGTAGGACGCGGGTTATGGATCATCGAATCCAACATCTGGGTGGCGGTGATGACCATGCGGGCGCGGCGGTTGGCCGCGTCGATAATGCGTTTTTGCGCGATGGGTACGAAAGAGGGGGACATTTCCACTCCCAGATCGCCGCGCGCCACCATGACGCCATCCGAGACATTAAGGATGTCTTCGAGGTTGTCGATCGCTTCCGGACGCTCGAGCTTGGCGATGATGGGTATACTGGCCATGCCGGGGGCAACCTCGCGGATCGTCTCGCGCACCTGTTCCACATCCTGAGGCGTGCGGACGAAAGAGATGGCCACGGCGTCCACGCCCTGCTCCAGACCGAAAGCCAGATCCTCGCGGTCTTTATCGGTGAAGCCGGGGATGTCCAGGTGGGCGCCGGGCAGATTAACGCCTTTGTGAGACAGCAGGCGGCCTCCCAGCACCACGCGCGTCTCCACGGCGCTTTCCTCGACGCGAGTGACTTCGAGCTCCATGTGGCCGTCGTCCACCAGGATGCGGTTGCCGGGGTGGACGCTCCTGGGCAGCAGGGGAAAATCCATCGGCACGCAAACCGCCCCCTGGGACGCCTTGGGGGCCTGGCTGGTTTCGGTGGTCAAAAACACCGTCTGGCCGGCCTTGATCGCGACGCCCTCCTCGGGTAAGTCTCCCAGACGGATCTTCGGCCCTTGCAGATCTTGGAGGATGGTAATCGGCTTTCCCATTTCCTCGCTGAGACGTCGCAGGTTCTGGATCACTGCTCCGTGCTCTGCGTGACTCCCATGGGAGAAATTCAGCCGGGCGACATCCATGCCGGCTTCGACCAGCTTGCGCATCACTGCCGGGTCCTGGCTACTGGGACCGATGGTCACGACGATTTTGGCTTTTCTCATGGGTTAATTCATCGTCAAAACTTTCCGGATGGAGGGCAAAGCCCAGTCGATCGTCTCACGGTCGATAATCAGCGGAGGAGCGAAGCGGATGACCCGTTCGTGGGTTTCCTTGGCCAGGATGCCCTCAGCCTGCAGGGCTTCGCAGAAGCGCCGCGCGCCATTGGCCGATGGCTTGAGCTCCACACCGATGAGCAAGCCTCTGCCACGTACCTCTTTGATGTGTCGGCTGGGTATCTCGGCAAGTTGCTCCATAAAATACTCGCCCATCTTGGCGGCGTTTTCGATGAGATGATCTTCCACCAGCACGCGCAGAGCGGCGCGACCGATGGCTGCAGCCAGCGGGTTGCCGCCGAAGGTCGAGCCGTGCTCACCCGGGGTGAACAGGCCCAGGATGGACCGGTCGGCCAGCACGGCTGAGACCGGGTAGAAACCGCCAGAAAGCGCCTTGCCGACCACCATCATGTCGGGACGCACGCCCTCGTAATCGCAGGCAAAGAGCTTACCGGTGCGGCCCAAACCGGTCTGAATTTCGTCGGCAATCAGCAGCACGTTGTGCTGCCTGCACATATCGCGCACCTGGCTCAGATAGCCCCGAGGCGGCACGATCACGCCCCCCTCGCCCTGGATTGGCTCAATCATCACCGCCGCCGTATTGGGGGTAATGGCACGTTCGATGGCCTGGGCGTCGCCGTAGGGGACGGTGACAAAGCCGGGCGTGAAGGGGCCGAAATCTTCGCGGTAGAGCGGCTCGGTGGAGAATGAAATGGCGGTGACGGTACGCCCGTGGAAATTGCCTGCGGCGGTGATGATCTCGGCCTGATAACGTGGCACGCCCTTGACGCGGTATGCCCACTTACGCGCCAGCTTGATGGCCGTCTCGACCGCTTCGACGCCGCTGTTCATTGGCAGGGACATCTCATAGCCGGTCAGCTCAGAGAGTTCTTTGTAAAAAAGGGGAAGCTGATCGTTGCGGAAGGCTCTTGAGGTGAGTGTCAGCCGTTGGGCCTGTTCGATCATGGCTTTCAATATTTTGGGGTGGACATGTCCCTGGTTGAGGGCCGAATAAGCGCTCAGACAATCCAGATACCTCCTGCCTTCCACGTCATAGACCCACACCCCTTCGCCTCGGGTGATGACGACGTCCAACGGGAGATAGTTGTGCGCGCCGTAGCGCTCTTCCAAATCGATGTATTCTCGCGAATTCATATTACGCCACTCCAAATAAACGCGCCAGTATGGCCTTTTGGGCATGTAAACGGTTATGCGCCTGTGGGAAAATCAGTGAATGGGGGCCATCAGCGACCTCGTCGGTGATCTCCTGGCCTCGGTGGGCGGGCAGGCAGTGCAGCACAACCACGTCGGGCCGGGCCGCAGAGACCAATTGAGCGTTAACCTGGTAAGGTGGAAAGACCGCTTCGCGCTGTTTAGCCTCGGCTTCCTGACCCATACTGGTCCAGGTGTCGGTATAGATCACATGAGCATCTCGAACCGCCTCGAGTGGATCGCGCAGGAAGCGTAGCTGGCTGCCGCTCTGCGCAGCCATTCCGCGCGCCAGTTCGACCGCGCCAGGGTTAATGTCGTAACCCGGCGGCCCTGCATGGGTGAAATTGGCCCCCAGCTTAGCGCACAGGTGCATCATTGAGACGGCCACATTGTTGCCGTCGCCGATGAAGGCCACATTCAAACCCTGGATGCGCCCGAAGTGCTCCAGGATGGTCAATCCGTCGGCCATGGCCTGGCAGGGATGGTTGTAATCGCTCAGGCCATTGATCACTGGCACGCTGGACCAGCGCGCCAGGTCGAGGATGTGCTGGTGATCAAAGACGCGGGCCATGATGGCGTCCACGTACCCGGATAGCACGCGGGCCACGTCGGCGGTCGATTCGCGCTTGCCCAGGCCGATTTCCTCGGGGGAGAGGTAGAGCGCATCGCCGCCCAGGTGACGCATGGCCATATCGAAGGACACGCGCGTGCGCAGGCTGGGCTTCTGGAAGATCATCGCCAGCACTTTGTCCTTAAGGATGGGCGCATTTCCGCCAGCCTCACGCTCCTTTTTCAGGCGGATGGCCAGGTCGAGCATGGATTGGATTTCTTCCGGGGAATAATCAGCGATGGCGATAAAATCTTTCTTCATGGTCGCTCCTGAATTGTGAAATCAACAGCCCACCTGAGTTAGTATATCACAGCGGATAATAGAGGCTATTGGAGGAAGGGATGAGGTTTTGGCGCGGAAAGTCACCAGCCGCCCTGATTCACGAGATTGACGAGGCCGTTCAGTGAAACGGCGTCAGGCGCAGGCGCCGTTGGGAAAGGATGGCACTGCTTGTAGGTCTAATTTTATTATAGAAACTGGCGTGCTTAATGTTTTATCAGAGTTGACTCAATTATGCCAACCTGTTGCGGCGCGCACGATGAATCCGATGACGGCAATGATGATGATCAGCCAGACAGCGATTACCACTATGGCGCCGGTGCGGCTGACAGGCCTTCCTTGCTGAAAAAACTCTTCGGATTGGCGCCGGGCTTCCGCCATGACTTCGGGCGGTATCATTTTTATGGCCAGGGCGATGCCGAGGGGCGTTACAACCAGATCATCCAGGTAGCCAAGAACAGGGATGAAATCGGGAATCAAATCGATCGGGCTGAAAGTATAGGCGGCCACCAGGCCCAGGAAGGCTTTGGCATACCAGGGGACGCGCGGGTCACGGGAGGCCAGGTAGAGGGCATAGGCTTCCCGTTCAAGGGCATGCGCGCGGCGCATCAGTCTGTCAATCAATGCGCCTTTCCTTAAAAGCTGTGAGAATATCTTTCGAGCCAGATGGCATAAAAAGATCGGCAAAGAACCGGCCGTGGTTTTATAAATAGAAAGAGCGGGCGATGGGATTCGAACCCACGATATCATGCTTGGGAAGCATGCGTTCTACCACTGAACTACGCCCGCGACCCGACGCACTGATTATACTGAAACAGACGGTATGGCGCAAGATTGAATGATCCTGTTTCGATTTCAAAATAGGCGATATTGTGCCAGGACTTGTCAGGAAAAAACCGTTTGGAAGCGACCACTTACCTATTTATAAAGTCAGGGCGGATGAACTATTACAAGCCGCACATGTTTCCAGGCTTACAGTCTGACGTTGGCAGTTTCCCTGGAGAAGAGCATCCTTCCAGTTACTCAGGGATTCGGTCAAAAAGAACGCCCGTTTTGAGCTAGAAAATATGCGTTCCCGGGGAAAATGTCTTATAGAAACGAAGAACCTATGTAGATTGTATGCCCTGGCCGGCCAGCTTCTACGTCTGGCGGGAAAGCAGGCGGCTGGCGAGATCGCGCAGGGCATCGGCGGCGGGGGAGGGAGAAGGCAGGGAGTCGAGCGCCTGCAGGGATGAGCGGGTCAGGCGCCGGGCAGCTTCTTGCGCGTAGTCATAAGCACCCTCGGCTTTCAACAACTGGGCCAGCGCGGAAACATCTTCAGATCGCACCCTCCCGGACTGCCAGCGGCGGGCGAACTCGCCAGCTCGGTTGAGGGCGTAAACCACCGGCAAGGATTTTTTCCCCGCCACCAGGTCGCTCTGGCTGGATTTGCCCATCAGGGCGGCGTCGCCCCAGATACCCAGCAGGTCATCCTGCACCTGGAAGGCCAAGCCGAGGTTGTGGCCGAAGGTGCGGAAAGCTCCCCGTAGGTCAGCATCGCAGCCTGCCAGCAGGGCGCCGATCTCGGCGCAGGCGGCCAGCAGGGCGGCGGTCTTGCCGGCGATCATGTCCCAGTATTCCTCCAGGGTTACCGCCTCACGTTGCTCGAAAGCCAGGTCGAGATGCTGGCCGCGCGTCAGGTGTACGCAGGCGCGCAACAGCGTCTGCTCAGCCGCCAGGATCCGCTCTGGGGAGGTGGATGGCAGCAGATCGAACATGGAAAAGTGCGCCAGGGTGAACATCAGGTCGCCGGTGTTGATGGCCTGGGGCACGCCCCAGCGCACCCACAGCGTTGGCCGTCCGCGCCGGAGGCGGCTGTGATCCTGGATGTCATCGTGAATGAGGGAAAAGTTGTGCACCAGCTCGACGGCCGCAGCGGCTGGCAGGCATGCACGCCAGTCGCCGCCCACCGCAGCCGCGCTCAGCAGCAGCAGCAGCGGACGGATGCGCTTGCCCTGAGCATCCTTACCGGCGCCCTCGCCCTCCCAGCCCAGGTGGTAGGCCAGCATGTGAAGCAATTCACCTTCCGCCTCTGGCAGGTGTGCGGCGATGGCGGCGTGCAGCCCCTCCTCGATTGCGGGCAGCAAGACCGCGGTGTATTGTGCAAGAGCAGAGGCTTCTTCCGGCATGGGGATCAGATCTCGACCAAAGGTATTTGATGCAGCGCATCCAGGCTGGCTGCGCCGGCGGCAAACATGCACACCTGCACCTCACGGCGGATCTCCTCGATAGTTTTCAGCGTCTCCTCGAGGGATTGCGCGGCGGCTTTGAGGAATGGGCCGGCCATGCCGCCCAGTGAAGCGCCCAACGCGATGCACTTGGCCACGTCGATGCCGTCGCGCAGGCCGCCCGAGGCGAAGATGGTCATGCCGGGCGCCGCCTCGCGTACCTGGCGGATTGATTCGGCAGTGGGGATGCCCCAAGCCCGGAAAGCGCCAGCCACCCGGGCGAGATGGGGATCGGGGATGCGGAACATCTCTACCTGCGACCAAGAGGTGCCGCCTGCACCGGCCACGTCGATGGCGCTCACCCCCGCGGATGCCAGCCAACGGGCAGCTTGGGCGGAGATACCCCAGCCAACCTCCTTGACGATAACCGGCACGGGCAGCGCCCGGCATACCGCTTCGATCTTCTTGAGGAGGCCGGCAAAGCGGGTGTCGCCCTCGGGCTGGAGGGCCTCCTGGAGGGGGTTGAGATGCAGGATCAGGCCGTCGGCCTCGATCATCTCCACTGCCTGGCGGCAATGAGCGACGGTATAGGCGTAATTGAGCTGCACCGCGCCCAGATTGGCGAACAGCAGGACGTCGGGGGCGAATCGGCGCACCTGGAAGGTGTGGGCCACTTCAGGGTGCTCGATGGCTGCCCGCTGCGAGCCCAGCCCCATGGCGATGCCGGCCGCCTGGGCTGCTTCAGCCAGAATGCGGTTGATGCGCTCCGCTTGGTCCGTTCCGCCGGTCATCGAGGAGACCAGCAATGGGGCGCGCAGCTTGCGCCCGAACAGCTCCTGGCTGAGGTCTACGTCCTCGAGGTTGATTTCAGGAAGAGCTTGATGAACGAAGCGATAACGCTCGAGGCCGGTCGTCAATTGGGAGGCGACGTCCTCCTCCAGGTTGATGCGGATGTGATCCGCTTTGCGCGAGCTGGTAGATGGAACTTTAGCCATAAATGGGTGTTTATCCAGTGTAAGAAAAATTGACCCCGCCGTTGATTTTTCGACCCTTCGCTGGACTTGACAGCTTGATCAGGCTAGTTACAATTTGTGTGTACGTCCAGCGGGTAACACCAAATCGAAAACAGGAGGAGAGCTTGCATGGCGAGCACTTTTGATGATGTGAAATCGGTCATCGTGGACGTGTTAAAAATTGATGACAGCGGTATTACCATGGACACACGTTTCATCGAAGACCTGAAAGCGGATTCGATGGATCAGTTCTTTCTGATCGATGGACTGTGCGAGAAGTTCGACATCGCCATATCGGACGAAGATGCACGCAACATCAAGACAGTCGGCGATGCGGTGAAATACATCGAAAGCCACAAGAAATAAGCCATCTTTCCGCAGTCGTCTCGCCTGGAGGCGCAGGCCGTCTGCGCCTCGTGCGTTTAAATCCCTCCCATCTAGTCATCGATCAGGGCGACAATCTCCTCAGGATGCCTAGCCACGCGCACACCTGCAGCTTCGAGGGCTTTCACCTTATCGGCGGCCAGACCTGAACCGCCTTCCACGATCGCCCCAGCGTGGCCCATGCGCTTACCTGGCGGCGCCGTCTGGCCGGCGATGAAGGCCACCACCGGCTTGGTCATCTTACTGCTGATGAATTCGGCCGCCCGCTCTTCGTCCGTGCCGCCGATCTCACCGATCAGCACCACCCGGTCGGTATGGGGGTCGGCCTCGAACAGCTCGAGGATGTCGACGAAGGTGCTGCCGACCACCGGATCACCGCCGATGCCCACGCAAGTGCTGACGCCTTTGCCGGCCTGCTTGAGAGCATAGAGCACTTCGTAGGTGAGCGTTCCAGAGCGTGAGACCACGCCAATATTCCCTGGCAAAGCGATATTACCCGGGATAATACCCACTTTGCTCTCGCCCGGAGTGAGCGCACCCGGGCAATTCGGTCCGATCAGGCGCACACCTTTTTCGTCGAGGTAGCGGCACACGCACATCATATCCTGGACGGGGATCATCTCCGTGATGGCGATGATCAGGGACAGCCCGCCTTCGGCTTCCTCGTAGATGGCATCCGGGGCGGCGCGCGCTGGCACGAATATCACCCCGGTGTTGGCGCCGGTGGCCTCCACGGCCATCTTGACCGTATCGAAGACCGGCACTTTGCCGTTCAGAACCCACTCACCGCCCTTGCCCGGGCGCACCCCCGCGACCACGTTGGTGCCATAGGCCAGCATCTGCTCGGTGTGAAAGAGGCCTTCGTGTCCGGTGACGCCCTGTACGAGCACCTTCGTGTTTTTGTCGATCAAAATGCTCATGCGTACACTCCTCGGGCGGCTTTGACGGCTTTCTCGGCCGCATCCAGCAGGGTTTGGGCGGTGATCATGTGCGCATCGCTCAGCAGGCGCATGCCTTCCTCGGCGTTGGTGCCCACCAGGCGGACGACCATGGGAATCTTGGGCTTGACATCGGCCAGTGCGGCCAGGATGCCGCGCGCGACCTCGTCACAGCGGGTGATGCCGCCGAAGATGTTGAACAGGACCGCCTTGACTTTCGGATCGGAGAGGATGATGCGCAGTGCTGCGGCGACTTTCTCTGCTCCCGCGCCACCGCCGATATCGAGGAAATTGGCCGGTTCTCCGCCATTGAGCTTGATCACGTCCATGGTGGCCATGGCCAGGCCGGCGCCGTTGACCATACAGCCAATCTCCCCTTCCAGGCTGATGTACGAGAGGCCATATTTACGCGCTTCCACCTCGGCCGGCGCTTCGATGTCGATGTCGCGCATATCGGCCAGGTCAGGGTGGCGGTAGAGGGCGTTGTCATCCAGGGTCATCTTCCCATCCAGGGCCAGCAGGCGGTTGTCGTTGGTGATGACCAGGGGGTTGATTTCTGCCAGGGTGGCGTCCGTCTCGACAAAAGTCTGCCATAAACCACGGGCGATTTCAGCGAAGGTGCGCCAGTACTCGTGCGGCAGGTCAATACTGGCGGCGATGTCACGCGCCTGGAAATCCCGCAGACCCAGGAGCGGATCGATGTAAATGCGGGCGATCATTTCCGGCGAGGTGCGGGCGACTTCTTCGATGTCCACACCGCCGGCGGCCGAAGCGATCATGACCGGTCTCTTGTATGCACGGTCATTGGTGATCCCCAGGTAAATTTCTTTAGAGATATTGGCAGCCTCATCGACCAGCACTTTGCGCACCGGAAGACCCTTGATCTCCATGGCGAGAATCTGCGTAGCCAGGTCCTCGGCTTCTTTGGGGTTTTTGGCCAGACGGATACCGCCAGCTTTGCCGCGGCCGCCTACCAGAACCTGGGCTTTAATGACGGTGCGGCCACCCAGCTCTTCTGCAATTTGCTTTGCTTCGTCTGCGGTTGCCGCTACCCGCCCTTTTGGTATGGGGATGCCATATTTTGCGAAAATCTGCTTCGATTGGTATTCATGAAGTTTCATGCAATCTCCCTGGATTCCCGATGGCACACTGAACCAATCTTCACTCGGCGCAGGCCGAAAATCTTCCGCCTGCCGTATACCATAAAGTGTCAATTACGGCTTACGGATGTCCCAAGGCCGAAGTCCAGCTATTCAAGAGCGTGGAAAGCGACCCGGCTGCGCGGACGGATGGAGCGAGGCCGTCCACAGTAAGCAAAGGAATTATATCATGATGGTCATAATTGTTCTGCCGAGGCAGGAGGGGATAAAAGAAAAAACCGCAGGCAAATCGTCTGCGGTTTTGTTTATGTGGCCAGTCCGGATCAGCCTTTGAGGAAGCTCTCCAAAGCTTCGCGGCTGATGCGGTATGCCGAACCTATCTTCTTGGCCTTAAGATCGCCCGATTGGATGGCGGCCAGGACGTCTTCTTCGGAGACGCGCAGGATGGCAGCCGCCTCGGAAGGGGTCATCACTTCGGGGATAGGACCGCCCCCGCTGCCCTGAGGAGATTTACCCCCGGCTGCGGCAGCGCCGCCGGTCATGCCCTGCAGTGATTGGCCAATGACGTTGCCGATGCCCATACCGGCGCCGATCCCTGCGGTCAGGCCAGCGCCGCCGCTGGGATTCTGGGCAGCGTCGCGCATGGCGTCAGCCGCCTGGAGCTGAGTATAAGTCTGCATATCGAGCATGCCCATGGCGCGCAGCTCTTCAGCGGATTTATCGGATGGTTTCAGGTTGGCGATATAGAAGGATTTCAGGGTGAGGCCGAGGGCGGCGAAATCATCCTGAGCCTTAGCGCGCACACCCGAGCCGAGTTCTTCGGTCAGGCCAATCAATTCCGGAACGCTGGCCTTGGCCGCCGTCTCGCCCAGCAGGTCCTGCAGCTTGGAGAGCAGCATGGCTCGCAGCCGGTCTTCGATATCGGTCATCCGGTAGATTCCCTGAGCGCCGACGACCTGGGTGACGAATTGCAACGCGTCCTTGATCTGAAAACTGTAGGTGCCGAAGCCTTGCAAGAGGGCCACACCCAGGCCCATCCCCGGATTGCGCACGATGATAGGCTGAGGGGTGCCCCACTTGCGGTCGACGAACTCGCGCATGGAAACGAAATACACCTCAGCGATGAACGGGGTGCGGTCGTTGAAGGCTTTACCAATAAAATCGATCAATTTGGGGATGTTGTAGGTGGCGATGGTGTGGCGACCTGGGCCAAAGGTGTCCAGGGCATTGCCGTCACGGACGAAGACGACGCGCTGGGCTTCTCTTACAATCACCTGTGAGCCGATGCGCAGATCGGCTGGCCCAGATTCTGGGAAGCGGTGTACAAGCTCATCCACCATTTCGCTTGGGTATTCGACGACGTCAAAAATTCTGGCCATAGCTAACACTCCATTTGATTTAGTTCCGCTTACAATTGAGGCCCTCTATTGTCCGCGGTTATAGGTTGCCTGACGAGACGCGGTTATCATTGAGATGGTGGAGTGACGCCGCCAATCAGGACCTGCGAGCGGTGGTCGAACGCCTGCACCGCATTTCCGGCCAAGGAAACGAGGTTGCGGATCGCGGCTGGCAATCCATCGGTGCCGATGGAGGCTTCGACATTGTCAATGGCTCCGCTGACCTGATCGACCAAGCCTAACAGGGTCCAATCATACTGGTACACCTGCGCCAGCTCTTCCTCGTTGATTTTAATGGCGTCGAAGAAGCCCGAATACCCATAGGATGCGGTGCGCACGCGATCGATGAACTGGCGCAGCTTGAGCGCCGCGGCCTCGAGATCGTCGACGTAAGCGATGCCCCCCTGCCCCAGCAGTTCGCGCTGAATCGAGGAGATGCGCTGCCACTGTTCCTCGAACTGGTTGGCGATGGTTTCGCGCAGGATTTTGTCCGCCGACCGTCGATTCTGTCGCTCGATGTAGCCGCTAAAACCGGGTACCTTGCTCAGGATTTTCTTGAAGATATCCTGTTCAGCGGTCACTCGATCGTATAAATCGCTCATCCTTCCTCCTTATGAATAGAACCGAATGGGGACAAACCAGGCGTACTCATGTCCTCGCGAATTCAAGGGACAGGCGAATGTTATTATAGCCTGGAAAGGTCCTCAAAACAATATACGAACGCAAGTCGGATGAGTTGCAAGGAAAAGGCATGAAAAGCGCCCCTTCCTGGCCCAAGGTGGGGAAAATGATCTCGTGCGTTTTACCAGGAGAGTAGAAGATGGTTAGGTATAGTTATGAAATTCTAACTGTAAGGTGATTGTAAACTAGAGCTATTGAAATTAGGAATAGACCCTCTATAATAGGATTCAGTCGGGTAATTGATGACCAATCCATGCGCAATAGAAAGGAGGTGATGGGACATGTTATTCGCACCGAAGGAAAGAGGTCAGGGTTTGGTTGAATATGCATTGATTCTTGTTTTGGTCGCCATCGTGGTGATCGTCATCCTCGCTTTGCTCGGTCCGGCGATTGGCCAGGTGTTCAGCAATATCGTGAACTCGATCTAGCCGGCAGACGCACCGACACGATCGCGTCCAAGCCCACCTGTAGTAAGGGGACCCTGCACTGCCACAGGGTCCTTCTTGTTTAATAAAAACACCTCCTGGAAATCGGAAAATTGGCCCAATAGTTGCAACCGGAAGGGCGTCGTGAAGGTCTGGCAAGCAGAACGATTGCAGCCAAATATGGTTAATAATGAGCATAGATCGCTATTATTATCCATATATTGTTCATAGCCCTTACAATTTTGTGGATTAGGCCACGGCGGGTGTTCTGCTTGACTTTTGATCGTTCTCAGGTATGATAGGATTACTGAACCACACTCCAAGGTAACCAGGAGGCTAAAATGGCACAGGGGAGCAGAAGGCGGGGGAGGGTGTTCATTTACCTCGCGCTAATTATCATACTGGCTTTTGTTCTGGTTTATGCGCTCTTTAGAAATCAATTTGGGGTTGCGACCTCGCCAGAGGCTACTCCAACCTTTTCACCTCTGGACACCGTAACCATTGTCGTCACCACGCAATCCATTCCCAGAGGAACCGAATTAACCGAATCGGTTTTAACCACCATCCCCTATCCAAAGAGGGACATGGTTGAAGGGACTTTCTTCACGAACGTGGCTGATGTGGTCGGCAAACGAGCCAAGTTTGACCTCGATGCGCGCGTTCCGGTGACTACCAGCATGGTGGTGGACACGACTGGCGGATCCTTCGCAGCATTTCAGATTCCAAAGGGAATGGTGGCGGTTTCCATCCCGATCAAAGACAGGGTGTCATTCGTGTCTTACGCGCCGCAGGCGGGCGATCACGTTAATGTGATTGCGACCATGTTGTTCATCGATCTGGACAATAATTTCCAGACGCGCTTGCCGAATTACAGCGCTCAGGTGACTGCGCCGGGGCCGACAAGCCAGGGAGGCCCCCCTGCCTTAACGGTCAAGATTGACGGGGGCGACCAGAAGTCGGCTGTCGGCCGCGCTGAGCTGGAGACCACCCTGAACCAACCGATCTACGCCCAGCCTTCTGAGAACCAGCGGCCGCGCATGGTGGCTCAGACGCTCCTGCAGGATGCAGTTGTGCTGCACGTGGGCAATTTCACGACGACCGAATCGGCTCAGCCATCGGGGCCCAGCGCGGTGGCCACACCCACTCCCACGCCGGCGGCCGGCCAGGGGCCTACACAACAGGAAATTCAGCAACAGCAATTGGAAAATCCTGATATCATTACATTAATTGTAACCCCGCAGGATGCGGTTACGTTAAATTATTTGATCTTGAATGGTGCTCAAATCACCCTGGCCTTACGCGGAGCAGGGGATGACCAGCGCGTCCAGACAGAGGCGGTCACGCTGCAATATCTGATGGACCAGTACAACATCCCGGTTCCGGCAAAGCTGCCGTATGGCACAGAACCCCGCGTCGATTTGCTCTCCATGCCATCGCTCCCGAACGACGTAAGGGTGATTACACCGAAATAGGCAGCCCATCTTGACAGTCCGATGATCCTCTCACCTCAGGCCATCCGTACAGAAGGGTGAGAGGAATCGGACTGGACGCACTTATTGGTGTTTAAAACGAACATCCTTAAAGCCAGTCCATCTGGTTATCGATAGGGGAGTTGTGTATGCCTGAAAGCCAAAAGGTTCGGGTGCTCATTGTAGATGACATAGCGGAAACCCGAGAGAATATCCGCAAGCTGCTGCAGTTTGAGGGGGATGTCGAGGTCGTGGGGGCGGCGCGGACAGGCCGGGAGGCGATCGACTTAGCCCAGGAGACCAAACCCGATGTCGTGATCATGGATATCAACATGCCGGATATGGACGGCATTGCCGCCACCGAAGCCATCCGGCGAAAGGTCCCCTTCACGCAGATCGTGATCCTCTCGGTGCAAGGCGATCCCAACTACATGCGTCGAGCGATGATGGCAGGAGCGCGGGACTTCCTGACCAAACCGCCGATGATCGATGAGCTGAACTCCGCCATACGCCGGGCGGGGCTCATGGCGCAGGAGGAACGCTCCAAGCTTGCCAGTATGAATGCTCAGGTTACGGCCGCCGGTATGCCATCCCTGACCCGCATGACGGTAAACCGAGGGAAGATCATCGTGGTGTACAGTCCGAAGGGCGGCACGGGCTGCACGACAATTGCCACAAACCTGGCCATAAGCCTGCACAATGAGGATACGCGCGTGGCCTTAGTGGACGGCAATCTTCAATTTGGCGACGTGGCCGTCTTCCTCAACGAGCAGGGTAAGAACACAATCCTGGACCTGGCTCCCCGCACCGATGAGCTCGATGCTGAGATCATCGAAGAAGTGATGGTACGCCATCCAACCTCAGGGTTGAATATCCTGGCTGCGCCGATACGGCCCGAGCAAGCGGAGAAAGTGACTGGCGAGCAATTCGGCAAGGTGCTGGAATTCCTACGAGAAATCTATTCCTACATTATTGTGGACACATCCAGCTATTTGACCGACGTTGTCCTCTCGGCTCTGGATATCGCCGATGTGATTATTCTGGTGACCACCCAGGATATTCCGGCGATCAAAAATTCCAAATCTTTCCTTTCGTTAGCCGATGCGATCGGCATTCAGCGGATGCGCATCCTGTTTGTGATGAACCGATACGACAAGCGGATTGCCATTACCCCTGAGAAAGTGGGAGAAAGCCTGAAGCAGGAAATCGTCGCTGCCCTGCCGCTAGACGATAAGATCGTATTAAATTCCGTCAACCGAGGGGTACCGTTTATACTCGATAACAAATCTCAGCCGATCGGTAGAAGCTTATTGGGACTGGCTGAACTGGTCAGAGAACGAATAGCGAAGCTTGAGACCTTACAGACGACTGAGATGGCCAAGTGAGTCTCCGGAAAGGAGTGTGAGCCATGTCCTTACTGCAACGATTAGGCGCCGAGAAGGGCCAACCTTCCGCGGACGGGAGCGAATCCAGCGAGCCCCCGCGTCCAACTGCGCTGCAAGCGCGCAGAGTCGCCCCGCCGGTGACACCGGCGCAGCATGATACGTACCAGGATCTCAAAACCCGCGTGCAAAATAAATTGCTCGCTGAGCTCGATCCTGCCATGGATGTAACGCGGGTGAATGAAGTTCGCCGCACCATCCAAGAGCTCTTCGAGCAGATCCTCAACGAGGAGAACATTGTCCTTTCGCGTCCAGAACGAGCTCGGCTGTACGAGCAGATCGCGGCTGAGATCCTGGGATTTGGACCCCTGCAGCCGCTCCTCGAGGACGAGACCATCACAGAAATTATGGTCAATGGCGCGAAGAACATCTATATTGAGCGAGCGGGCAAGATACACCGGGTACCGGTCACCTTCGAGAGCAACGATCACCTGATGCGCATCATCGACCGCATTGTGGCGCCTCTCGGCCGCCGTGTGGATGAATCGCAGCCGTACGTGGATGCCCGTCTGCCCGATGGATCCCGCGTCAATGTGATCATCCCGCCCATTTCCCTGGTTGGACCGGTGCTGACCATTCGTAAATTCTTCAAGAGTCCTCTCACTGTGGAACAACTTATTTCGTTCGGCTCGATCACCCCTGATGCGATCCAATTCCTCAAAGCCTGCGTCGAAGCTCGCCTCAACATGGTCGTGTCCGGCGGTACAGGCTCTGGAAAGACGACCTTTCTCAACATTCTTTCCCAATACATCCCTGACGACGAGCGCATCATCACGATCGAAAACGCGGCAGAGCTGCAGCTCCGTCAGGAACATGTGGTTACGCTGGAGTCGCGCCCTCCGAACATAGAAGGGCGCGGGGAAATCACCATTCGACAACTGGTGATTAACTCCTTGCGCATGCGCCCCGACCGGATCATCGTTGGCGAGGTGCGCGATGACGCGGCTTTGGACATGTTGCAGGCCATGAACACTGGTCACGATGGATCATTGACCACACTGCACTCCAACAGCCCGCGTGATACTCTGGCGCGCCTTGAAACCATGGTGATGATGGCCGGGATGGACCTGCCTATGCGCGCAATTCGTGAGCAGGTTTCTTCAGCCATCGATGTGATCGTCCATCTGGAGCGCTTGCGCGATGGCTCGCGTAAAATTGTCAATATTACCGAAGTCACCGGGATGGAAGGGGACGTCATCACCATGACCGACATCTTCGTCTTCGAACAGAGCGGGATCGAGAACGGTAAAGTTGTTGGGCGGCTGCGGCCGACCGGACTGCGTCCGAAGTTCATGGATAAGATCGAGGCTTCGGGTTTGCATCTACCGGCTTCTATCTTTGGTATCGGCGAGAGGCGTCGCTATTAACCAAGATACCCGCATTCCACGCATTGGGATCGGCTGAAGGTCGCTATATTCGAGCTGATCTACTAATAGGTGAACCTATGGATATGAACTTGATCCTTTTCCTGGGGGGCGGCATAGCCATTCTGCTGCTCGGTATAGGGATCGTTGTAACCCTAACGAGTGAAAAGACGGTAGTGGAAGAGCGGCTTGGCCGCTATGTGGAAGAGCAACGGGATGAGGTCTCAGGGGATGAAGAAGCCGCTGCTCCTCAATTCACCGAATGGCTGAACAAGCGTGTGGTTAAATCGGGATGGGGAGAAAACATCGCCCGAGAGCTGGCGCGCGCAGACATCAAACTGAAAGCGGCCGAATATATCATGATCATGTTCATGTCGGGCGTCGGGTTAGCGGCGGCCGCCTGGTTCATCGGAGGCAGATCGATCATCTTCGGCATCCTGGGCGGCGTGGTGGGTTTATTCCTGCCGCGGATGTACGTGGGACGGGAACAGCGCCGCCGGTTGATCCGCTTCAACGACCAACTGGCTGATATGTTAAACCTGATGGTCAATGGCTTGCGCGCCGGCTACTCCACCATGCAGGCCATGGAAGCGGTCAGCAAAGAGTTGCCATCGCCGATCAGCGACGAATTCAGGCGCGTGGTCCAGGAGATGCAGTTGGGCGTCTCTATGGAACGCGCATTGGAAAACCTGCTGAGGCGCATCCCCAGCGACGACCTGGATTTGGTGATCACCGCCATCAACGTGCAACGGGAGGTAGGCGGCAACCTGGCGGAAATTTTGGACACGATCTCGTACACCATTCGCGAGCGTGTGCGCATCAAGGGCGAGATTCGCGTACTCACTTCGCAAGTAATGTATTCCGGTCGGTTTCTGTCCTTGTTGCCGTTGATCGTCTCCCTGATTCTGTGGGTGATCAACCGGGATTACATGATGACCTTCTTCCGCCCATCCAGTGGCATCTGCGGCTATGTCGCATTGAGTGTCGCCGGGATCATGATCTTGATCGGCTACTTCGTCATGAACAAGATCGGGGACATCGAGGTGTAATTGCGTAGGTAGGGTAGGATGCGGAGGAGTTCATGATCATTCTGATTATCCTGGGTTTGGTAGTCATAGGCGGCTCGATCGCTCTGATCGTAGTTGGCCTGCGTGCGCCTGAAATCGACGATAACGCCATGTTATTGGAGCGCCTGGAGGAATTCACTTCAAGGGGTGAAGAGATCAACCTCGAAGAGATCGAGCTTTCTCAGCCTTTTTCCGAGCGGGTGATCTATCCTCTGGCGCGTAAATTTGGTCAATTTGCAGTTCGTTTCACCCCCGAAAACGCACTGCGTTCGACCAAGCGCAGACTGGAGCTGGCTGGAAATCCAGGCCGTCTGGACCCATCGGCGTTTATGACCTTCCAAATCATCGCCGGCGGCGCGTTTGGAGGACTGCTGCTTCTGATCTTCATGGTCGGCCATGTTGCCTGGCCCTTCTCACAAAAGCTGGCCATCGTTATCGCTTTCACCTTATTGGGCTTTTTCTTCCCGCAGCTTTGGCTGTCCAGTACGATTCAACGCCGCCAGAAATCGATCCGAAAAGCCATGCCTGACGCATTGGACCTGCTGACGATTTGCGTGGAAGCCGGGCTGGGCTTCGATGCTGCGATGGCCAAGGTAAACGAGAAATGGCAAACTGAGCTTTCGGCAGCTTTCGGCCGCGTCCTGCGGGAGATTCAGCTCGGTAAACTGCGCCGTGATGCTTTGCGGGATATGGCTGACCGGATTGGAATACCCGAAATGACCAGCTTTGTGGCAGCGGTGATCCAAAGCGAGCAGTTGGGCGTGAGCATGGCCAAGGTACTGCGCATCCAGGCGGATCAGATGCGCATTAAACGACGGCAGTTAGCCGAGGAGGAAGCCCATAAAGCGCCGGTGAAAATGCTCATCCCCATGGCTTTGTTAATATTTCCGTCGTTGATGATTGTGTTGCTTACACCGGCGGGTATTCGACTTTTCCAATCCACTCTGGGAGCGATGTTCCGCTAGGTCCAAGGAGCGCCTATGCCCGTTGCAGGCAGCGGTAAGGGGAACCCTGCCTACAGTGCATACCGGCTGTTATGGACCGCCATCGATTGGGTATATCCACCCCATTGCGCAGGTTGCGGGGCGTTCGGCGAGCGGTTTTGCCGGTCATGTCTTAGCCAGGTGGTGGAGATCAGGCCGCCGTACTGCCGAAAATGTGGCCAACCCACCGATGATCTCGAACTGTGTCCAATCTGCCGGAGCTCGTCTCCGGCGTTTGATTCTCTACGCTCGTGGGCGATCTTTTCGGGACCGCTGCGTGAGGCCATGCACCGGATGAAATACCGGCGGGACCTTGGGCTGGGGGAAGTATTTGGCGGAGCACTGGCCGGGTTCTATCGCAGTCTAAACTGGCATGTGGATCTGGTGGTGCCTGTTCCATTGAGTGCAGGGCGCATGAGCGCACGCGGGTATAACCAGGCAGCTTTACTGGCCTGGCCCTTGGCATTAGCATGCCGAACCCGGTATAATCCGGGTGTGATACAACGGGTACGGGAGACGCCCTCGCAAGTTGGTCTCTCTTTGGAAGAAAGGCGCAAGAATGTATCCGCCGCCTTTTGCGCCGATCCTCGGCAGGTGAGTCAACAAAGTGTACTCATTGTGGATGACGTGGCTACGACCGGATCTACGATTGAAGCCTGCGCTCAGGCATTGAAAGAGGCCGGAGCAGCGCGGGTTTACGGATTAACCCTGGCTCGAGCGCTGGCTCGCAACCGCAGCGATTACACCAGCGCGGATGCGCCAGATGGGTTGATGCTGGCGGCAGAAAATGTTAAAGTAAATAAGGATCGGCCCAATATATTTTAGAGGAGGAAACTATGAACCCGAAAGTGGACATCTTTGCACGGAATATGGAGGTGACCGACCGGATCAACGATTACGTAACCAAAAAGGTCTCCAAACTGGACCGTTTCTTGAGCGGTATCGATGAGACACGCGTTGACCTATCGTATGTGAAATCTGCCCGCAGTGCCTCGGATCGGCATGTAGCTCAAATTACGGTGCGAGGGAAAGGATTCCTTTTGCGCACGGAGGAGAGGGCGGATGACATTTTCGCCGCCTTTGATACCGCTATTGATAAAATGCAACGCCAGATCGAGCGTTACAAGGGCAAACGCTACAATAATCGGGGAAATGGAATGCATGCCTCAGAGGTAGCCGGTGAACCAGCCGAAAATATCGAAGAGGAGCAGGCGCCGGCTATCGTGCGCCGCAAGAAATTTACACTTGTGCCGATGAGCGAAGAGGAAGCCATTGACCAGATGGCGCTCCTTGGACATGAAAATTTCTTCGTGTTTTACAATGTGGACACGAATGCGATCAACGTGCTATACCGACGTAGGGACGGCTCTTATGGGTTGATCGAGCCGGAGATTGGCTGATCCCTCTCATCCAGGATGAGCAGAACGAAGTCCGGTGGATTTCCACCGGACTTTTTGCTGACCGCTTGCATAGATGAGTACAAGCGAGATCTCGGGTTAAACCGATTTTGGATAGAATGCGTATGCTATAATCAAATCAATTACCTATACGATTAATTTCCCTCCAGAGACAGGTGCCACCATCTGCCACATCCCCGGATTGGTTTGAGAGGCGATGGCTCACAGACTGATGGGCGGAGGCGCGGCGATGATGTTGAGTTTCCGCGGGAGGGAAATGACGAGGAGTACGCAAGTGAACAACAGCAACCACAACGAAAAACTGTACCAGCTATCTGGGCTGATTGAGGAAAAACCGCTCAATCGGGAAATGATCCAGGCGGCGGTTCGAAACATTATTGGCGCCATCGGCGAGGACCCTGATCGTGAAGGTCTTGTGCGCACGCCTGAACGGGTCGCTGGCATGTACGAAGAGTTATTGTCAGGGTACCGGATTGATCCGGTCGCCCTGATCAATGGAGCGATCTTTGACGTGGCCTACGACGAGATCGTGATCGTGCGGGATATCGAATTTTATAGCCTGTGCGAGCATCACATGCTGCCGTTCATCGGGCGCGCGCACGTGGCCTATATACCAGATGGGCGCGTCGTCGGCCTGTCCAAAATCCCGCGGATTGTGGATATGTTTGCCCATCGGCTGCAGATACAGGAACGTATGACCCGACAGATAGCCGATTTCATCGATGAACTACTCCATCCTAAGGGGACGGCGGTAGTAATCGAAGCCGTGCATCTGTGCTCGATGATTCGCGGGGTCAAGAAGCATGATGCCCGCATGACCACCTCAACCATGCTGGGTTCTTTCCGCACCAATATGGCCACGCGGATGGAGTTCCTGGACAACATTTCACGCAGCCCACAGCCGATGAATTTCTAGGTCGGTGAAGGCTCAATCATTCGAAGCATCCGCAGCCAGCGAGGCTGCGGATTTTATTTTGTGGGCAATTCCGGGTGTGGAACGGCGCCGACGGTCTTCCTCATCTCATGGGCGATGGATGCCAGGGATCTGCCTGTCTCTGTGTGGACGAGGTCGGGGAACAGCTCGGCCACGGTAATGACCAGGAAGGGGCGCGACCACAGTTTTGTGTCCACGACCTGGCCGTCGAAGAGGACAATGTCCAGGTCGATGGTACGGGGAGCATTCTTATTGGCTGTGCGCACACGGCCAAGCTGGCTCTCAATGGGGCGGAGGACCTCATACTTTAAATCGGCAGCGTTGAATTTTGTTCGAAAAAGCACGGCGGTGTTGAGAAAATTCGGGCCTGGGGAGCCAAACGAAGGAGTCTCCCAGGTGGTGGAGATTCTCTCCAGGCGGCCGTAGCCCTGCAAAATGCTCAATGCTTTACGTATGTTCTCCGCCGGCTCGATGTTGGAACCCAGGACAATACAGACCTGGTGTTCGCGCTCGTCCATGGCTTTATGGGTACCGCTCGATTTCTACACCCACAGAACGCGAGAAGCGCACTGCGCCGGGTTTCTCGACCCGCACCTTTACCCCTCGAACGTTGGGCTCCTGCAGGCACAGGCCGGCGATATCGTTTGCCAGCGCTTCAACGGTAAAGCGCTTGGCTTCTTCTACGTAGGCGATCACCTTCTTTGAGATAGCACGGTAATCCACACAATCCTTGATATGATCCGATTGGGCGGCGTTATGGGTGTCCGTAAAGAGCACAAGATTGATGAGGATATCCTGCCGGTTTACCCGTTCTTCCGGGTTGATCCCGATGATTCCACGTACGAGCAGGTCTTTGACCAATATTTGATCCATCACACCTCCATAGAGAAATAGATTAGATAAGGTGCCTGCCCCCATCCAGATGGATGATCTCGCCAGTCAGATAATCGGGCGCGGTGAGCAACATGACCAGCGCCTGTTCCACCTCATCGGGGCGGGCCCAACGACCGGCGGGAACCGATGCGAACAGGCGTTGCTCGTCGACTCCCCCGTCAGATGGGGGCAGGATTGCGCCCAAAGCCAGTCCATTGACGCTAATACGAGGGGCGAGCGCGGCAGCCAGGGAGCTGGTCATCGAGGCCAGGGCAGCTTTCGTAATGGTATAGGGGAAATGGTCGACGCCGGGGCGCAGCGCCCGCCAATCCAATATGTTGATGATCCGACCGTTTTCCGCGAGTGCGTAGGAGGCAGCGAAAGCCTGGCTCAGGCGGTACGGCGCGGTTAAATTCACACGCAGGTGGCGGTTCCAGGCATCCAGGTCGGTGGCCTGGAAGGTAAGCGGCTCGAAAATGGCGGCGCTATTGACCAGCGCAAACAGAGGTCCGTGACGCAAGGCTGCCGGAACCAACCGGTCGACCTCAAGGGGATCGTCGAGGTTTGCCTGAAGCGGGTAAGCCTGGACGCCAAGGGCGAGTATTTCGCCGCAGGTATCTTCGACCTCCTGTGAGGAGTGGTGATAGTGTACAACAACGTTCGCTCCGGCGCGGGCCACCCCCAAGGCGAAGATGCGCCCCACGCGGCGGGCTGCGCCGGTGATCAGCACGTTCTTACCGGCCAGTTTCTGTGGGTTGGTGGATAGGTCCATCGGCCTGATTTTCTATGGTTGAAGGGTGTTCAGCGAGATTTATTTCATGAAACCTTTCCAACATGAACAAGCTGAACGCCAGGATGAGCCAGGAGACCAGTTGGGCCGAGCGCAGATGGCCGAAGAGGAGGATGCTGTCGCCGCGAAAGGCTTCGAGGAAGAGGCGTGAGCCGGCGGAGAGGGCCAGGAAAGTGAGGAAAGTCGACCCAACCGTCAACTTCGCATAGCCATATTTAAGCCGTTCAAATCTTTGCCAAACGAAAACGAGAATGCCGCTCGCGGCCAGGATTTCGTAAATCTGGCTTGGATGGCGGCGGGAGCCCCAGAGATCGATACTCCATGGGAGATTGGATGGAGCGCCAAAGGCGGCGCCTGATGCCAGATGACTCACGCCGATGCCAACGAAAAGCACAGCAAAGGCCGGCGTCAGCGCGTCCATCGTACGCCAGAATGACATCTTACGACGCTGCATATAAACGGCGGCGGCAATAGCAGCCACAGCGATACCGCCCATGACATCCAATAAAGCTGGACTGGGGGAGATCAAACTGAAAGGATTATGCAGGAACGCGTCCGGATAGCGGGCGATGTACGTTAATCTTGCTCCCAAGAGGCCGGCCACCAGTACGACCAGAGCGAGATTGTCCATCTCGGCCCTGGTGACCTGGATGCGCACCGCCAGACGCTCGGATAGGGTCAAACCCAGCCAAAGGCTGAGGATCACCACCAAGCCGGCGGTCTGAATGGCAAGCGGCCCGAGATGCAGGATCGGCAGCATCTAATTTGTTCCTTGCAACAGGTCAGCCACCTTCGAACGAAGTAATGCCTCGGACATCGGGCCGCCGATGACCACCGTCCGAATAATGCCACGGGGATCGATGAAATATGTGCTGGGCAGGGCTTGTAGCTGGTACAGCCGGGAGGCTTCACCGGCCTGGTCATACAGAATTGTGAAAGTCAGTCCTTCCTGGCGTACGAAATCGCTCGCACTTGCCGGGTTATCCTGGTCGGTGGCATTTACACCCCATACGACGAGGCCGCGGTCCGCATAGTCCCTGTACACTCGCTCGAGGGCGGGCATTTCTGCCTTACAGGGCGGGCACCAGCTAGCCCAGAAATTGACAATCACCACGCGCCCGCGCAAGGAGGACAACTGCACTACCTGGCCGGATGAGGATGGAAGAGCCATGTTGGGGGCCTGGAAGCCTTCCCGTGGAGCGGGAATTTGGCCCTGGGTGACTGCGGCCGGAGAGGGGGCGCTGAGCCAAATCCACACGGCGCCAGCTACCAATAAGATTGCATAAAATCCTCTGCGGGTAAAAATTGACATGGGTTTCATCGACTTTGTCAGCCTAGTGTACGACAGTGCAAAACGGGAGTCAAGACAGCCAATCAACCCTCCTTCTGGCGGACAAGCGCCAGGAAGCCAGGATCGTTGCGAATGGGATCGAGATCGGGATCCTCTTGCGACCAGGCGGCCAGATGCGGGGCAAGCATCAGAGCGCGCCTCAATTCCTTGATTGCCTCTGCGGTTCGACCGGCGATCGAATAGAAACAGGCCTTGTTGTAAAGGAGCGTCCCTTGCCAGTTCGGCATATCATCGAGCCTGGACAGGATTTCAATGGATTGATTTTGCAATTGATCTGCCTGGTCCACCTCGCCGTGCTGCAGGTAGAACTGGCTGATGTGTGCGAGAGGATGAATGCAATGATCGCCGGCGATCACCCGCCACAACAGGCGGCCGTTGAAATATTCTTGAGGCAACGCCGCCCATAAGTGTCTTTCCGAGAGATTTCCGAGATAGGCGCGCACGCGCTCGTTGCCTTGCTGCACCAACGCGATCACATCCTGCCAGGATAGCGAGGCGCAATTGGCAAAAATTTTCGCATTCTCCACATCAATATCGGAGGATTCCGCGACGAGCTCCGAGTTATCGGCCGCTTCGAGCCTGTCGATATTCCTGTTTTTCCAGGTGGCGATGTGGGCGAGCAAATCCTTGGCCGACCAGTGCTTCGGACTACCGGTTTGTCGCTGCTCAGCCGGCCTCGTCGCAATGAAATCCATCTCGGCGTCCCGAACGAAATCAAGAGCTGCCAACAATTCTTCTTTCATGGGTTCTCCTTCATGGAATTGGGAATTTCAAATTGATTTTCGATTGGAACAAATTCGATGAAACCACAGATATATGTCGCTGATAAAAAAAATGCCGGCTATATTGAAATCCCACTCAATTATAGCCGGACAAATAACCAGATGGGCATAATTAAATTTTTATCTAGACTGATCAATACAGCATTGAAAAAAGGGTTACTTTAATAATTTCTGTTGTTTTTCTGTTAATGCCTGAGAAGCCTGGCGGCAGACTGAATCGAGGTCGTCGCCGATGCTCGCCTGGACTCCGGCGATAATCGCGCCCTCCACCAGTGGGGCAGGGCAAAGAACGACCCGGCGGCGTAATTCCTCGGGCAACAGGTCTATGGCTGTTTCGGCGCTGAGTACAGCGCTGCCCAGGTCCATCAACACGATTACCCCGTCTCCTTCATCGACCGTTCGAATGGCATCGGCGATCTCGACCGCATCGGTGCCAAATTCGGTATTTTTATTACCGACTCCGGCTGCAACTGCGATAGGAACTTCATTTCCGGCCATCTGGCGGACGAGGCTTACCAAAGAAACAGCCAGGTCACGACTATGAGAGATAATCACTAAACCAACCATAAATGACCCGCCTGTTCTTTTTATCTAGCCTTTTGCCGCGATCGTGCGCAGCAACCATAATCCATAAAAGACAGCCGCGACTCCGATCAAACCGAGCAGCCAATCGACAGAACGCATCAGGTTCTTGGAAGGATGCAGGTCCAATATGATGCCGCGCAAACCGATCAAAGAGTGCGAGACGACCACAGCAAGAAAAATACCCTCCATGATCGGGACGACAGGATTCCGGTAATATTGCACCACATCAGTGTAGGTGAGCAATCCGGAGGGGGCAAGATAATGATTTACGACAAAATGAATGAATAGTAAAAAGATGACCAGGAGACCGGTTATGATTTTAAGAAACCATATGATGACGGTCTCTTTGGGTCTGGAAGCAGTCATATCGTTAGACATGGCGTGAACATCCTTCATCGAGTAATATGCCTTTCTCAAGCGGTAAACATGCGGACGGCGAAGATGAAGCTTACCAGAATGGCCACGATCATCAGAGCGATGAAAAGGGCTTTTTGAAATGCATTCGCGACACCGAGACTGTTAAGAGCGATGCGAATGCCATTCAACCCATGGATGAACCCGGCAGAAACGACCAACACCTCTCCGGCTGTGAAAAGCGGTTGCTTCATCATGGCGATAAAATGGTCATAGGCCTGCGGCCCTTGTGAAAGCTGGGAAAGAACACCTAAATGCAAGAATAGATAAAAAGTCAATCCGAGGGCAGTGATGCGGTTAAGCGCAAAGGCCCAGTAACCCACATCGCGCCGGCGCGCATCGAACCAGGTCAACCAATTTGACGCCGAAGGTTTGTTCGTTGCTTCATCCATAATTGATGCTCCTCAGAGACGGCGGAAGATTCCAAGGATGCGGCTGCTGATGAGTCGTTTGCGCAAATCCATGATTCGCCATCCTGGATTAACATTCGATGGGCACACACTGGTGCACTCGAAAGCGCTGTGACAACGCCATACCCCGTCGGCATGATCAACCAGGCTGGCAGCCTGTGGGTCGGCGATGCTGTGTTGATGGGCGCCGGCCAATGCCGCTGGACCCAGATAACTGGATGTGGTTGCAGAGATTGGGCAGGCGCTCATGCACAGGCCGCATTCAATGCAATCGGCCAGACGAAGATGGCCAGATTTCTGTTCCTTGCCATAGAGAAGACCATCTGGAATCCCTTCTTCTTCGATTGGGAGCACCGAACGTTGGCCAACCATCTCCATGCGTTGGTAAAGCAGGCTCATGTCCACGGATAAATCGCTGATGACGGGGAAATTCTTCAGCGGCTCTACGCGGATGACGCCGCCATCTCTAGTCACTTTGTGAATCGGCGTGATGCAGGTTAATTTTTCCAAGCCGTTCACGCGCATTCCACAGGCGCCACACGTCGAATGATGGCAAGCATGGCTGAAAACAAGCGAGCGGTCGTGAAATGCCCAGATGCGCTCGATTCCATCCAGAACATACTCGTCTGGGGAAACATCCAGTTTGAAACGATCGAAATGGGGAGGATGACTGCCCTTCTTGCGAAACACTTCGTAGGTAATGGTCCATCTTTGGGCCATACAGACTCCTAATTGGGCAAAATGTAAAACTGGCGATAGGAGAGCAACGGCACGTCCCTGGTGAGGCAAGGGGCGGTGATCCCCAGCTTCTGGCAGACGATGTCGGCGGTTTTTTCTGCCATCGCGCGCATGGTGGTGGCTTTCCCTCCGGTGATGGTCACCAGACCCTCGATACCTTGCGTCTCTTTGTGGTCGAAACACTTGAAAGTGCGCGCCAGGCTTCTCCCGGAAGAACCTTTTCCCACCAGGGGACGGGTAGCCATATAAGCACCGCGTATATTGGCGGTTTTAAGTGCTGGGATGAGTTCCGCGCCACGTTCCAACATCTGTCGAACCTGATCTTCGATCACCGGCACATAATCGAGGTCCTCGATTTGGAAAGAAGTCGTGCCGACCACAACCATCATGCGTTGAGGCAGGACGATATCTCCGTCTCCAGGGACGTTCAAGCGGTTGATGACCCTGTTAGTCAGTCGTTGATCGAAGGCCACCATGACCCCCGGCGTAGGGGTAATAGGCAGGCCTTCATAACCGGCCATGGCGGCAATTTGCCCGGCCCAGGCGCCGGTCGCGTTGACGACCATATCGGCGTGGATTTCCCCATGAGCATCCTGGGCGCGATCCCACACTTTCACACCGGTTACATTGCCCTGGCCATCCGTAATAAACCCTTCCACTTCAGTAAACAGGCGGAAATGCGCTCCATTGGACTTAGCGGTAGCAGCAAAGGATAGCGCCAACCTCAAAGGATCAAAGGTCGCGTCTGGTACGGTAAAGGCCGCCAATAGTTTGGGGTTCAGGTTCGGCTCGAGGCGCAAGGCTTCCTGAGGTGAAATTTGCTCGATAGGGATGTGACAGGCCTGTGATCCTTCGATGAACCGCTCTCCATATTCGAGGTCGCTATCGTCAAGAGCAATGAAGAGGCCGCCGTTCGGTTCGATCACCTGAGGGACGATTCTTCTCAGTATCAGGTTTTCGTCGATGCATTCGATCGCCGATTCCTGATCGTTGACGGCATAACGCCCGCCACTATGCAACAATCCGTGTGTGCGCCCCGATGTGCCGTTGGCAATGGGTCCGCGGTCAACGACGGTCACAGCGCATCCGCGTAAAGCGAGGTCATGGGCGGTGGCCACGCCGGTAAAACCGGCTCCAATGATCACGACGTGGGGCTTTTCAGCAGTCAAATTGGACCCCTCCATTTTCATATAAGAGCAAACCGGCCCTGGGCTGTTCTCGTCTCATTTCAAACATTTGAATATTATTTTCGAAGGCGGGTCTGTAGATAATAGGTCATTAAAAATATCAGCCAGATGCCAGCGGCAAAACCAATGCTCAACAAAATCCCGGTCAACCAACCCTTTTGAGGAACAGCCGTGTAGGCGACCAGAATTGCCATCCCCAGGCTGACCAGGGTGATCAACCTGAGGGCGGCGCGCATAGCGATCCAAGGTTTGTGTTTGTCATCCTTGGATGGAGGCGCCGGGCCAATCTTTTTTACAGTGCGTTTTGTTTCCGTTCGATTGGGCATATTCTTTATCTCTACGAAATTAAATTCTGCGCCACTCTGATTGTACGGCCATACGGCGCATTCTGAAGGTAACGCGCCGTATGGCCAATCTAGTTTGAAAGAAACGTCTTGCGGGTATCGCGTTATCGACCTAAATTACGCGATCCAATCGAATGTACGAGTAACGGCCTTCTTCCAGCCGCTGTACAACCGCTCACGCTCAGCAGCGTCCATCTTAGGCTGCCAGACTTTATCCTGGCCCCAGTTAGCACGCAAGTCGTCCACCTTCTCCCAGAAGCCTACCGCCAGGCCGGCAGCGTAGGCTGCGCCAAGCGAGGTGGTCTCTGCGACAGTGGGACGGATGACCGGCACGCCGAGGATGTCTGCCTGGAACTGCATGAGCAACTCATTGAAGACCATGCCGCCATCCACCTTGAGAGCGGTGAGGTTGACGCCAGAGTCTTTGTTCATGGCATCCAGCACCTCGCGCACCTGATAGGCGGTGGCCTCCAGAGCGGCGCGGGCGATATGGCCGCGATTAACATAGCGGGTCATCCCCACGATGACGCCGCGGGCATCGCTGCGCCAGTAAGGGGCAAACAAGCCTGAGAACGCTGGCACAAAGTAGATGCCCCCATTATCCTCAACGGTTTTAGCCAGATCTTCGATCTCGGAGGATTTGCTAATGAGCCCGAGATTGTCGCGTAGCCATTGTACCAATGCGCCGGTGATGGCGATGGAACCCTCCAGGGCATACACGGCTGGATGTGAGCCGATCTTGTACCCGAGTGTGGTCAGCAGACCGTTCTTCGATTGGACTGCGCGCGTGCCGGTGTTGAGCAGCATGAAGCAGCCGGTGCCGTAGGTATTCTTTGCCTCACCGGGGTCAAAGCACACCTGGCCGAACAGGGCTGCCTGCTGGTCTCCCAGATCACCAGCCACTGGGATGCCCTCCAGTTCGCCATTTCTGACCGGCCCATACACCTCGGAGGAAGCCTTGATGGCCGGCAGCATGGCGCGCGGCACACGCATAATTCCCAGGATCTCCTCATCCCAATCCAGGGTGTTGAGATTCATCAACATGGTGCGCGAGGCGTTGCTGACATCGGTCACGTGGACGCCGCCTTTCGGTCCACCGGTCAGGTTCCAAATCACCCAGGTATCGATGTTGCCAAAAAGCAGCTCGCCTTTTTCGGCCCGTTCCCGCGCTCCTGGGACGTTATCGAGGATCCAGCGTATCTTTGGTCCCGAGAAGTACGTTGCGAGGGGAAGACCGACCTTGGGGCGGAAGCGATCCTGGCCGCCATCCTTCGAAAGCTCATCGCAAATTTTGTCCGTACGCGTATCCTGCCAAACAATGGCATTGTAGATGGGTTTGCCGGTGGCTTTTTCCCACACGACGGTCGTCTCGCGCTGATTCGTGACGCCGATTGCGGCGATGTCTTTCGGGTTTACGCCGCTTTTTTGCAGACCTCCCTTAACCACCTCCTGGGTGCGCTGCCAGATTTCCATTGGATCGTGTTCAACCCAGCCGGGCTGAGGATAGATCTGTTCATGCTCTTTTTGCTCGACGGCGACGACCTTTCCGCTATGGTCGAAGACCATGAAGCGGGTGCTGGTCGTACCTTGATCAATTGCAGCTGAGTACTTGGCCATAGCTAGCCTCCATTGACTTGAAAATATGTTGGGCCTACGTGTCCTTCCACACTTCAGCGGCAGCGTTGATGATTAAGTAAGATGAAGTTGCACCTGGATCCTGGTGGCCGATACTACGCTCGCCAAGGTAGCTTGCACGACCTTTACGCGCCAGCATGGGGATAGTGGCTTGCATGCCATCCTTGGCTGCTTGGGCGGATATCGCTAGCGCTGCACCTATTGCTGAGTGATTTTCTGCGGCCTTTTTGAGAGCTTCAAAGGCGGGGAGCAAGGCATCAACCATAGTCTTATCGCCAGGCTCGGCTTTACCACGCATGATTACCCCATTCACTGCAGCGTCAAGTGCTGCCACCAAATCTTCCAAGGTAAGTTCCATCTTACCGGTAGTCTTCATTCCAATTTGAAGGAAAAAGGTTCCATACAGTGGTCCACCTGCGCCGCCAACTGTGGAAAGGAGCGTCATACCCACCGTCTTGAAAATCGTCCCGATGTCCTTATCAGCCAAATCGGACATTTTATTCATCACAGCTCGGAAACCGCGGTCCATGTTTGCTCCGTGATCCGCATCGCCAATGGCGGCATCAAGCTGAGTAAGAAAATCTTTATTCTCAGACAGCACAGAAGCGCAGGCTTTTATCCACTCCAATGTTTGGTCACGGGAAATAGGCATGATTTGCTCCCTCAACCGTCGGTATCCGATAAATCGATTTTCAAGGGAAAAAGGGTTATGCACCCCATCGCAAGCCGGCGGTTTTAACCGGCGCGTCCCATAACTTGAGCATATCTTCGTCCATTTTTAGCAAGGTGATCGAGATTCCCGCCATCTCGAGGCTGGTAATGTAAGGTCCAATTAGATTGCGCACTACCTTCAAACCATGCTGCTCCGCGATTTGGTGGGCTTTGCGGTAAGCAATGTAGAGTTCGATGAGAGGAGTGCCACCCATACTATTAACGAATAGCAACACCTCATCACCTTGTTTGAATGGCAAATCATTGATCACTGGCTCGATGAGCATTTCGACGATTTCATCGGCCGGTTTTAGCTTCATGCGCGTGCGCCCTGGTTCACCATGAATACCGATGCCAATCTCGATCTCATCCTCCGGCAAGTCAAATGTCGGTTTACCGACATGGGGGACAGTGCAAGAGGTGAGTGCCATGCCCATACTTCGTCCGCGATCCTTCACTTTGCGACACACGTCAGCTACTTGCTGAAGGGAGCGGCGTTCCTCGGCGGCAGCCCCACACAATTTCTCGGCCAACACAGTACTACCGACCCCGCGCCGTCCGGCGGTATAGAGGCTATTTTGAACCGCTACGTCATCATCAATGATGACGCTTTCGACTTGGATGCCCTCTGCACGGGCTAAGTCTGCGGCCATTTCGAAGTTCATGATGTCTCCGGTGTAGTTCTTGACGATGTGTAGCACACCGGCGCCGCCATTGATCGATTTGGTAGCTTCCAGCATTTGGTCGGGGGTGGGTGAGGTGAAGACGGCGCCGGGACAGGCGGCATCCAACATGCCCATGCCAACATACCCGCCGTGCATTGGCTCGTGTCCGGATCCGCCGCCAGATAGTACCGCAACTTTTCCTTGAACAGGGGCATCAGCGCGGACGATGTAATTAGGGTTGAAATGCACCTTAACAAGTTGCGGATGGGCTAAGGCAATCCCCTCTAGCTCTTCCTTGACCACATTCTCCGGATCATTGATCAATTTCTTCATAATACCACCTCCTTGGTATGAGGCGGGTCACTTTTGGGAAACATTAGATACGGTGGCAGGTGTAGCAGCTTGTGAAGGTGCTTCTTTCGCCGGCAGGAATGGCGAAATGAACCAATCATAAAGAATCGCACCAATCGTACCACCAATGATGGTCACAATTACAGGTGGCACTAGCCAGTAGATGCCATTGAAGAGGTTTGGCGTACCTGCCAGGGTACCGAAAAGACGCGGACCCAGATCGCGTGCGGGGTTGATAGCATATCCACTCGGCCCGCCCAAGGACAAACCGACCGCTAGTACAGTACCACCAACCAGGAAGGGACCAAGATTGAAGGAGAGGCCCATGTTCTTTTGGTCTCCGCTCGCCAAAACACCCCAAAGCAGAACCATGGTGCCGAAGAACTCTGCTAGTGAGGCGTTGAGCAGGGAATATTGACCTACCGCACCTCCGCTGGCGGTACCGCCCCAGAATGCCTGGCCAAAGACGGATCCTGGACCGGTGCACCAAACATTTGGCATGCCTGCATTGACAAGACCATCATGGTAGACCAAGTAGACGCCCAGAGCACCTACGAAGGCACCTGCTATTTGAGCGATTATATAAGGGACTACCTTGGCCCAAGGGAAACCCCTTTTGACGGCTAACGCGATGGTCACAGCCGGGTTGATATGAGCGCCTGAAACCCCGCCTGCGACATAGACGGCCACGACCACCGCGAAGGCCCATCCGATGGTTATCGTGTTCCAGTTGTAGGCCTGAGAGGCTAGACGAGGAGCCAGCCCCACCTCGGCCACAACGCCGTCACCCAGCAAGATTAGGATGAACGTGCCAAAAAATTCGGCGACTAATTCGCCAAACAAACCTCTGCTTTTCATTGTATGATCCTCCTTTTGGAAAAAGAAAAAATAGTATGGAATTGAACATAATGATTGAAAAGAATCATTATTCTTTCCATCTACCTCCTTTCCCGGAGAACCAAACCGTTTTCAAATTAAAAAGTTGATCTTTATTTATGATAGAGGTTATTAGAACAGTGTCAATTAAATGGTGATATTATTTATCAATTTGGAACATATACTGAAATTATCTGTTTTATTTTGAAACAATATATGAAAAATTTATTGATATTAATCCAAACGATATTGATCAACGGGGATCCGAAATCGTTTGAGCTTCCGCCATACTGTTGAGCGACTTATGCCCAATATCTTTGCCATTTTGGACATATTTCCTTTACATAAACGAGCAGTTTGCAAGAGTGCTTCTCGCTCCAAATCTAAGAGTGAGGAGGGAACCCCCTGGCCGGCGTCGGCCATATTGATTAGAAACGGTTGTCGAATCGCTTCGGGGAGGTGTACGCTTTCGATCTCACCGCTTGGTCCTGTTTGAATGGCAGCCAATTCCAGGATGGCCTCCAACTCGGGTATATTCCCAGGCCAAGGATATTTTTTGAGCAACTCAATGACCCCTGGTGCAAGGTGAAGAGTTCGATCTAAATTACGAGAATAACGATCCAGTATCCGCTCAACTAAGATAGGGAGATCCCTTTTACGCTCACGCAGAGGAGGGACATTGATATCAAAACCACGTAAACGATAATAGAGATCAGCACGAAATCTTCCCTTAGATACCAGATGTTCAAGGTTCTCGGAAGTGGCGGCTATGATACGGACATCTAAATGTATGGGATGATCACCTCCCAATCGTTGCACAAAACCAAGATCTATCACATTCAGCAGTACCGATTGAGCCTCCAGTGGTAAGGCATGTACATCCTGGAAAAATATTGTACCGCCATTCGCCAGTTCGAATTTTCCTGGTCGTCCGTTTGGATGTTTATGCGGATTGTTCTCCTCGTACCCTAAGAGTTCGCTCACAATTAATTCGTTGGGGATCGTAGAACAGGCAAAGACGACAAAAGGACCATCCTTTCGTGGCCCAGCGTTATGTATGGAACTAGCTAGCACTTTTTTCCCGGTGCCGCTTTCACCACGAATTAAAACACATGCACGAGCAGAAGCAGCAATATGTGCTGTGCGGATAATGTGATGCATCTCCATCGAATCAGAGACGATGTCTGCGAAACTGGAAGTAGCCAGGAACCCAGATTGCTGCTGGACTAACTGACGAACTTCTTTATCCTGGCGTATCGTTATTAGAGTGGAAGGTTGTTCATCCCTCTTCGTTTTAATGAAACGCAAAGTTAGAATACAGCTAATCAGATTATCTCCCAATTTGATACTGGCCTCTACATTAGTCAGAGGTAGTTTCTCAAGGATAGCTTCCTCGACAAATGCGGGGAATTCAATAATTCCTTTGATTTGTCTCCCTAAGAGAACTCTAGCGGGTTGTCCCAGGATTTTGGCGGCGGCTGCGTTGATATGCATGAGTACATTACTTTCATTCCACAATAAGATGCCATCGTTTATCGCTCCGAGAATAGCGTTCAATTCACCCAATTGTTTGTTTTGTTCTTCGAGTAGCAAGTTCGATTTCAGCTGGCCTTCTATTGCGCGTGCACCTGCTACTACCAGACCCAAGCTGTGTGGTCCTTGATGGAAAGCCCGATTTATAACCGAAATGCTTCCCAGAGGTTTGCCAGTGATATCGAAGATGGGAGCCGAGGCTTCTGATAAAGTATGAAAGGCTTTAAGGAAATGCTCTGCACCTTTCACTCTCATTGGAATTCTTTCTAACATAGAAAGATGGATTGCATTTGTGCCCACATGCTCTTCAGACAGGAGCGTACCGGTTGTAATTCCTATCGTTTCCAATCGGTGTAGCATGTCCTGGTCACCAATTAAATTGATTAAATATCCTGTGCTATTCGCAAGACCAATCGCGCTGGAAGATCCTTCTATATATTGATAGATATCTTCCATAATAGGTTGAGCTATAGAGACTAAGTCCAAATTTGATATCTGCGTTGCAAGTAGATTATCAGAAGTAAGGCGGTTAAAACGTGGTCGTTGATATGGATTTAAACGCGACCAACAGCGTTCCCAGGAGGCAACTATCCTCAGGTCGAGAGTCTCAGGTATTTTATGCGTTTCGATGAAACTCTTCCAGACCTCAACCAGGGGATCTCGAGTCTCCGTGAGCATAATCCTCCTGTAGATATTTAATATGGATAATACGTATTAAAAATTTCAAACAATAACATTATTTTACCTTGAAATCATGAGAGAAGAGTGTTCATACATATCAGTTATTATAATAATATACTTTACCTGTCGTTTTAAATCATTAATGCCTTAAAGTAATTACTTGACAAAATTGATCATTATGGTTATTATACAAGTATCCCCTCCCCCATGGGGGGGGCCATAGAGCGGAAAGGTATGTTCTGAATCATGAAATACCCAGAGGCGGTGAAAAGGTTGCAAAGCGTGGAAGGGCATGTCCGCGGGGTGAGGCGTATGCTCGAGGAGGATGCTTACTGCATCGATGTCATCCGCCAGATCCAGGCGGTGCAGGCTGCGCTCAACAAGGTAAGCGCTCTTATTTTGGACGAACACCTCAATTCGTGCCTGATCACCGCCGTCCGCGGCGACGATCCTGCCGAGCGCGAGCGTGTCCTCAAGGAAATCGCTGAAATTTACGACACAGCCACCAAAGTATAAATAGGTACGAGCCTTTCATTAACACCTTATCAGGAGCAACTATGACCACTGTCACTTACTTCGTTCCAAACATATCGTGCCAACACTGCATCCACACGATAAAAAGCGAACTTGGAGAACTGAGCGGCGTCAGGAGCGTGGACGCCGTCTTGGAGACCAAGAAAGTTACCATTGCCTTTGATGAACCGGCAACTGAGGAGAAAATTGTCTCTCTCATGGCCGAGATCAATTATCCTCCTGCAAAATAGCAAGACTTCAGCGCAGACCTTCAGGTGCTCAAAATGCGGCGACCCGAAGGACGGAGTGCTGGCTCAAAATCCTCAAGCCGGGGCGGTCCGCACCGGCTTGATGGATTGAACAGGAGGAATATTGTTGGATCGAAAGGAATATCATGGCTGAAAACAAGCAGGTGATCCTGCCCATCACCGGTATGACTTGCGCGAATTGCGTGGCGACCATCGAGCGAAATGTCAAAAAGCTGGATGGTGTTCGGGCCGTGGCAGTGAACCTGTCATCCGAACGGGCTACCGTGGAATTCGATCCCGGCAAACTTGCTTTGGATGACATCATCGGCCGGGTACAAAAAGCAGGCTACGACGTGGCGCGGGGAGAGGCTGACCTGATCATCCGCCGGCTGGCTGATTCGAATGACGCCAACCGGTTGGAAAAGGCCTTGTTAAAGCTGGAGGGTGTTCAGGAGGCGCATGTAAATCTCACGTCTGAGAGAGCCCGCGTCGTCTACATACCGACCATTATTTCGCAGACTGAAATCCGTCGGGCGGTGGCGGCAGCCGGCTTCGAAGCGGTGGAATTGGGCAGCCAGAGCGAAGATGCAGAGGCTCAGGCACGCCAGGCTGAAATCGCTCAGCAACGCCGCCTGCTCATTACCGGCTTAATATTCACCATCCCCACATTCTTGATTGCCATGGCGCGCGACTTTGGGCTGCTGCCGATGGAACTGGCGCATGCCGCATGGATCAACTGGCTGCTTTTTGTCCTGGCCACGCCGGTGCAGTTTTACGTCGGTTGGCAGTATTACACGGGCGCCTACAAAGCCCTGCGCAACGGCTCGGCCAACATGGACGTGCTGATCGCGATGGGGTCTTCGACAGCGTACTTCTATTCGATTCCGGTGACGCTTGGCCTTATTCCCGGGCACACATATTTCGAGACCGGCGCAGTGATCATCACGCTAATCCGTCTGGGGAAATTTCTCGAGGCGCGGGCGAAAGGACGCACCAGTGAGGCGATTAAGAAACTGATGAGCTTGCGGGCCAAGACCGCCCTCGTAGTGCGCGACGGCACCGAGATGGAGGTGCCAGTTGATGAGGTGCGTGTGGGCGACCTGGTGATCGTCCGGCCGGGTGAAAAAGTTCCGGTGGATGGCGTGATTGTCGAAGGGCGCTCTTATTTCGACGAATCCATGTTGACCGGCGAGTCCATGCCCGTGGAAAAGGGTCCGGGCGATTCCGTCATCGGCGCCACACTGAACAAACAAGGATTGGTGCGCTTCGAAGCCACCCGGGTCGGGAAGGAAACGGCCTTGGCGCAGATCATTCGCCTGGTGGAGGAGGCGCAAGGAAGCAAGGCGCCCATCCAGCGCCTCGCCGACCGCGTATCGGCCTGGTTCGTGCCTGCGGTGATCGGCATCGCCCTGCTCACCTTCGTAGCGTGGCTGTTCCTCGCACCAGCCCCCGCGCCGGAGGCCGGAGTGAGCGCCTTTACGCGCGCATTGATCAATATGGTGGCGGTGTTGGTGATCGCCTGTCCATGCGCGATGGGTTTGGCAACGCCCACCGCAGTCATGGTGGGTACCGGCAAGGGAGCTGAAGCCGGCATCCTGTTCCGATCGGGCGGCGCATTGGAGCAAGCCGGGCATACCACCGTCGTGGTGTTGGATAAAACCGGGACGGTGACGCGTGGACAGCCAACCGTGACGGATGTGCACGTAGCTGGGACAGGGGACAATGCGGATGAATTGATCCGACTGGCGGCCAGCGTGGAAAAAGGGAGTGAGCATCCACTGGGAGAGGCGATCGTGGCTGAGGCTGGCGAGAGAGGCCTGACGTTGAACAATCTGTCTGGCTTCCGCGCCGAGCCCGGCCTGGGAGTCGAGGCTGAGGTGGAAGGGCAGGCGGTGGCAGTGGGCAATTTACGGATGATGGAAGCGCGCGGCTACGCGCTTAACGGTCTGCAGAACGAAGTCGAGCGTCTGCAAGCCGAGGCTAAAACGGCCATACTGGTAGCGGTGAACGGCGAGGTGCGCGGGACGATTGGTGTGGCTGATACACTCAAAGAGGGTGCAGCCGAGGCCATTGAAGAGCTGCACCGCATGGGGCTAAGGGTTGTCATGCTGACCGGAGATAATCGGCGCACCGCCGAAGCCATCGCCCGCCAAGCCGGCATCGACCAGGTGCTCGCTGAGGTCCTGCCGGATGGTAAGGCGGCTGAGATCAAGAAACTTCAGCAGGCCGGCGAGGTCGTGGCGATGGTGGGGGATGGGGTGAACGATGCTCCGGCGTTGGCTCAAGCTGACGTAGGTCTGGCAATCGGCACCGGCACCGACGTGGCTATGGCAGCCGCGCCAATTACCCTGATGAGCGGCGATCTGCGAGGTGTGCCACGCGCAATTGCCTTGTCCAGGCAGACGCTGCGGACGATCAAACAAAACCTGTTTTGGGCTTTCATTTATAACGTGATCTTAATCCCTGCAGCGGCCCTGGGGCTGCTCAACCCGATGCTGGCGGCTGGGGCCATGGCTTTCAGCAGTGTCTTTGTGGTGACCAACAGTTTGCGCCTGCGCAACTATCGATTGAGCATCCCGCAGGTACAACGCCGTCCGGTCTTTGCCGTAAATTGATCCGTTATCAAGCCTTAACCAAGAAACAGGCCCACCCCGATCACTTGGGGTGGGCTTTCTTATCGGTCTATTTCAAGCAGGTGTTCTTCTTTTTCAGGGTGAGTGCGTAACCGCCGAGAATGCGTTGACCTGACCATGGCCGTAGAAACCATTATAGCCCTGACCACCCACACAGGTGGCCGGCCAGTTAAACGGCGGACCAGGGTTGTATGGGTTTGGCGGGCAGGCCAGCGGATCGGCCGTTTGGGTGAGCATTGCCTGTACCGCCCCCTGCGGCAGCCGGCCAAACTGGCTGAGGATCAACGCAGCCACACCCGCCGCGTGCGGAGAGGCCATCGAAGTTCCCTGAGCGAGCGCATAGCGGTTTCCGGGGTAGGTGGAGAGGACGAGGCCTCTGGCGCCGTCTGTGGTCACCTGGAAACGCCCATCTCCGCCAGGAGCGGTGACCTGTACAGCGCTCACGCCGTAGCTGGAATAGTAGGATTTCAGCATCTTGCTGCCATCGGCGCTCACGCCGACCACGCCGGGTATCTCGACCGGGATGACCACACAGGCATTGGTCACTTCGCGGGTCAATGGTGTTGGACTGTCATCGGGGCTGATGGTATCAAGGTTTTGCTTGGAGAGGTCCTGGTTCTCATTTCCGGCAGCCGCGACCACGACCACGCCCTTGCTCATGGCAAAACGGATGGCGCGCTGCTCCGCTTTCCAGATGGCACGCTGGACGGGATCATTGCGGCAGTTGAACAGCCAGGGATCAGCGAAGTAACTGTTGTTGGTAACGTCAATGTGGTGAGTGCCCGCCCACATGAACGCACATACGACGGCCTCTGGATAGAAAAAACCGTCGGCATTACCGGCTTTGATGCCGGCGATTTTGACGTTGGGCGCCACACCGATGATGCCAATGCCGTTTTTGGCTGCAGCGATCGTCCCCGCGGTGTGCGTTCCATGGCCGTTATCGTCCATCCAGGCAGCCGGATCCTGGTTGGGCACTCCACCCACACATGATACGCTATTGGCGAAGTCCACATTGGCCGCCAGGTCTGGGTGAGTCCAATCCAGGCCGGTGTCGATATCGCCGACGATCACGGAAGGACTGCCCGCGTTCACCTGCTGGGCTTCCGGGACGTGAATCTGGAACATATCCCACTGGCGGGTGGACAGTGGATCGCCCCACGTTGTCACGTTGGCCTGATCGCCAGCCTGGAAATCGGCAGCGCTGCCGATATCTACGAACTCATCCTTCAATTGAATGCCGAAGTTTGTCGTTGGCGCAGCATTTTCGATGCGCGTGTCACGGAGGAGATTGTCACGGAAGGAAGGGTTATCCGAGCGGGCGATGACCACGCCGATCTGGGGATAGGCGTATACCAGCGTTCCTCCTGCCTGCGCGACGACGCTGGCTGCATCCGAAGGGACGGCGTTTTGATTGTACAAGACGATGTAATTCTGAGCGGCATCCGCTCGGGACACGGACACGGCGGGTGATGCGAAGGCAAGCAAAGTCAGCATCGCGAACAGTGAAAGCAGCTTCGGGAACATTTTGGACATATCATCCTCCTTAGAGCTGGCAAAACTGAAACGAATCGATAGGGAGAAGCCAACATCCACTCCCTTTTGGCAGCAGGGGCTTCAGTGCTGCCAATATCGGTTCATAAACTTGATGGGGAGACCAATGAACATATATATTCTAGACAAAATTAGGTGTAATTACAACCATTACTTCAGTTAGATTTCCAAATCAGAATGCGGACGTTTTCAAGCTTTTTATTCAAAGGGCAATCAAGCATAGGGCGGTAGTTTAGTTATCCATGAGCGAGGATTTTTCACCGCATTGTATAATTGTGCCTATGACCACCCAACAGAAGAAAGTTTTTATTCTCCTGTTATGCATTTCTGCGGTGGTCTTTGTTCTGAATCTATTCCCAAACGCGGCTGCCTCGCAAAATATGGCCATGATTCAGATGTTCGAGCCCGATGAGGCTGGCCCATTGCCCTATCTACTGCGCATGATTGCTCCGGCCGCCAATCTGGATAAACAATTAAGGGCTTTCGTATTTTATGAGTATTACTATTATGGTTTTCCTTATTTTGCCATCTCTGCGCTCGCAATATTGCCCCTGCAACTGGCTGGCCATCTGAGCCAGTTACCGCTGGTGATGCTGATCTTGCGTCAGGCAATCAGCGTGCTGCCGATGCTAGCGGCCCTGATGATTTTGGTTTATATGCAGGATGGCTTTCGGACCTATCGCTCTTCAGTTCTATTTCTTTTCTTGCTGAGTGTTCCGGCAGTAGTGGCCAATAACTCCTGGTGGCATCCAGACAGCCTGGTCGTCCTTTTGGTCGTGCTGACCATTTTCTTTCTGGTGCGGGATGATCTGCGCTTCGGCTGGAACTTCATATTGGCGGCGGTATTCTGCGGCGTCGCCACAGCCACCAAGCTGATCGGGGTCTATTTTTTTCTGGCGATAGGACTCACACTGCTGCTCGGACTGGCGCAGAAAAAAGCATCCTGGAAGAAAATCGGCTTGATGTCCATCGCCTTTATTGCCGTGATGGCGTTGTCGTTTCTGGCGTCGAATCCGTTTTTGCTCTCGCATTGGGCCCGCAGCGCTTATATCAACACGTTGCACAAACAAACCGCCCTGTTGTCTGAGGGGTACGACGTCGTTTACGAAAAGGGCCTGGCGGCGGCCTGGCCGGTGATGCACACTTTTTATGGCGAGGCACTCTTCATCCTGGCCGCTGTTGGAGTGGCAGTTTGGGGCGTCTGGCGAAGCTCGCAACGATTGCTCTATGGGTTGATCCTGGCCTGGTTTGTACCGGTGACGGTCTCTCTGCTGACACTGACGCATTTCAAGTACCAATACTGGCTGCCAGTGGCTCTGCCGCTTTTTTCCTGTCTGGTCATTCTTCTGCCCGATAAGTGGGATTTTCATTGGATGGCAGATAAATCGCGGATATTTCGGGGGATTCTACTGCTCGGAGTGGCAGTACAATTTGGTTTCTTTCTGGTAGACGGCGTGCAGCGATACGAAGGCCGGTTGCATCGCGCAGACAACAACGAACGTATTCAATTCTATGAACAGGCCCTCTCGGTTCTCAGACCTCTGGAGGGTAAACCGCTGTATGTGTATTACGATTATCGCCTCTATGTTCCGGATACGCCGAACTGGTCGACTGAGACGAATTTCGATTTGCTAGATTACAAATATGTCACCCAGCACAACTTTGATGTGCTGCTTCTCCTGGAGCAACGCATCCGTGATTACCTCAATGCCGGCGTGGTTGGCATCGACCCGGCCACCTTCGCGCTCAACCAGCAATTCTATCGCGATGCGGATAACGGGGTTATAAAAGGCTATCACCTGGTTTATCGCGATTCAGTGGGTTTGATCTACGTGCGCGAAGACCTGTATCGGTCAGTTTTTCAATAATTTCTTCGTTTCACGCTTTTTATTATGAAAGCAGCAGGCATCGAGAATGCCGTGAACTGGCCGGCATGGTAAAATACGGCATCTTCATGGTGAGGGATAAGGATGCTGATTTCGACCGAGATCGAGAATGAAGCCATCAATACCATCCGCTTTCTATCGGCAGATGGGGTGCAAAAGGCGAACTCCGGGCACCCAGGATTGCCTATGGGCTGTGCAGCGATCGCGTACACCCTATGGACGCGACACCTGCGCCACAATCCCCGCGATCCAAAATGGCCGGACCGTGACCGCTTCATTCTATCCGGTGGGCACGGTTCGATGCTGCTTTATTCGCTCCTTTATTTAACCGGTTATGATGTCAGCCTGGAGGATTTGAAGGCCTTCCGCCAGTGGGGGTCTATTACTCCCGGCCATCCCGAATACGGACTGACCCCAGGGGTGGAGGTGACCACCGGCCCGCTGGGGCAAGGATTTGCCAACGGAGTGGGCATGGCCATCGCCGAGGCTCATCTGGCGGCTGAGTTCAACCGCCCCGGGTACAAGGTCGTGGATCATTACACATACGCCATCGTGACCGATGGTGACCTGATGGAGGGTGTGGCTTCGGAAGCCGCCTCGTTGGCCGGGCATCTGCGCCTGGGCAAACTGATCTACCTGTACGATGACAACCGCATCACCATCGACGGCTCAACCGACCTGGCTTTCACCGAGGATCGCGGCGCACGCTTCGCGGCTTACGGCTGGCAGGTGCTGCATGTGGCGGATGGCAACGATGTAGAAGCGATCGACGGCGCCATCCGCGAGGCCAAGGCCGACCCGCGACCTTCGCTGATTATCTGCCGGACGCACATTGGATACGGCCTGCCAACCCGCCAGGATACCAACAAAGCGCACGGTGAACCGCCCGGCGACGACGAGCTGGACGGCGCCAAGCGCAAGCTGGGATGGCCGGTTGAGCCGCGGTTTTACGTTCCGGATGAAGTGCTTTCATTCTTCCGCCAGGCGGTGCAGCGCGGAAAGGATTTGCAGGAAGAATGGAGGAGACGTTTTGAAGCGTATCGCCTGGCTTATCCTGATCTGGCCGCCGAGTTGGAGCGCCGGCTGCAAGGACGGCTGCCCGCTGATTGGGATGCCGACCTGCCGACCTTTCAGACTGACGCCAAGGGGATGGCAACCCGCGCCGCCTCGGGCAAGGTCATTAATGCGCTGGCCAGGCGCCTGCCTGAACTGATGGGCGGCTCGGCCGACCTGGCCCCTTCGAATAACACCTGGATCGAAGGCAGCCCGGCCTTCAGCGCCGAACAGCGCGATGGGCGCAACCTCCATTTTGGTGTGCGCGAGCACTGCATGGGCGCAGCGGTCAACGGCATGGCGCTGCACGGCGGACTGATTCCCTATGGTGGCACCTTTCTGGTCTTTTCAGATTACATGCGCCCGGCGGTGCGCCTGAGCGCCCTCTCGCATTATCCGAGCATATGGGTATATACCCACGACAGCGTCGGCCTGGGCGAGGATGGACCGACGCACCAACCCGTAGAACATCTGGCCGCCCTGCGGGCAATCCCTAACCTGGTAGTGATCCGGCCGGCGGATGCGAACGAAACGGTGGAAGCCTGGCGCGTCGCCATTCAACGTCGAGACGGGCCGACTGCCCTGGCGCTGACCCGTCAAGCCGTGCCTGTTCTGGATCGCACAATTCTGGCAGATGCGGCCGGGCTGCGCCAGGGTGCGTACGTTTTGGCGGACGCTGGCGACGGCGAGCCAGAAATCATCTTGATGGCTTCCGGATCAGAGGTGGCGCTGATCGTGGACGCCGGTTTCCGCCTGGCGGCCGAAGGCGTCAACGTGCGCATGGTATCTTTCCCAAGCTGGGAGCTATTCGCCGCCCAGGATCGGGAATATCGGGAACGCGTGCTGCCGCCGGACGTGGTCATCCGCCTGGCGGTCGAAGCCGGCGTGGCGCAGGGGTGGGAACGCTGGGTAGGGGCGCGCGGTGCGATCATCAGCCTTGAACGATTTGGCGCATCAGCGCCGTATAAGACGATCTTCCAACAGCTTGGTTTTACGGTTGAAAACGTGGTGGACCGCGCCCTGGCGCTGCTTGGTCGGGGCTGAATCCAGCGTATCTGTCTTTTCGAGGTGATCATCATGAAAGTTGCAGTTGCCTGTGATCATGGGGGCTTCCCGTTGAAAGAAGCCATCTTGGCGGCCGTACACGATGCAGGCGCGGAGCCGGTAGATCTGGGCGCTTACAGCCTGGACAAGCAGGACGATTACCCGGATTTCGCGGAGAAGGTCGGCTATGCGATTACATCCGGGGCAGTGGAACGCGCGGTATTGCTTTGCGGATCGGGAGTGGGCGCCAGCATCGCTGCGAACAAAATCAAAGGGGTGTACGCGGCTATCTGCCACGACACCTACTCCGCCCACCAGGGGGTGGAACACGACGCCATGAACGTGCTCTGCCTGGGTGCGCGGGTAATTGGGGAGGAGTTGGCGCGTGAGCTGGTGCTCGCTTTCCTGGGGGCGAACTTCTCGAATGAGGAGCGCCACGTGCGCCGCGTGGCGAAGACGCGCGCCATCGAAGCGCGCGGGGCGGCTCGTTCCAATCCCAAGGCTGAGGGGTGATGAGCGCAACTATCCACGGGCGAAGAATGGACCGAACCGGCAGAGCTCATCACTGACCAAATCCTGGATCGTTTTTCTGAATGATGGTGTCTGATGCCCTGTTCCATCTCGTTAACTGATGAGGCGCACATGAATCCGATCGCTGATCTTCACGCTCTGGGCCAATCGTTGTGGTACGACAACATTCAACGGAGTTTATTGACAGAAGGCGTCCTCGCCCGTCTAATCGAGGCCGGCGACATTCGAGGGGTGACTTCGAACCCGACAATTTTCAACAATGCCATCAGCAAGTCTCACGATTATGACGAAGCCCTGGTTTCTTTGGCACGTTCCGGGATGGATGCTGAGGGTATCTTTTACCGCCTGGCCATCGAGGACATTCAGGCTGCAGCCGATTTGTTCATGCCGCTCTATCGGGACACCAACGGCGGCGACGGCTATGTCAGCCTGGAAGTCAATCCATTTCTGGCGGCAGACACACAAAAAACGATCGAGGAGGCTAAAAAGCTGTGGGCAGCCGTGGCGCGGCCCAATTTGATGGTCAAGATCCCGGCGACACCGGAAGGCATCCCGGCCATTACCGAGGCCATCGCGGCCGGCATCCACGTCAATGTGACGCTGATCTTTTCTCTGAGGCGTTACGCCGAGGTGATCGAGGCTTACCTGCGCGGCCTTGAAAATCGTGTGGCTGAGGGATTAGCCATAGATCGAGTCGCATCCGTGGCCTCTTTCTTTGTATCGCGCATGGATACCAAGGTCGATGCGCGCCTGGAGGCCATCGCTCAGTCAGGCGGGCCTCAGGCCAGCAAGGTTGCCTCTCTGGCGGGTAAAGCAGGTATTGCCAATGCGAAGTTGGCTTATGCCCTTTTCGAGCAAGTCTTCCGGGGGGAACGGTTCCGAAAATTGGAGCGATTGGGCGCACGCGTCCAACGGCCGCTGTGGGCGTCAACCAGCACCAAGAACCCCCGCTACTCCGATGTGATGTATGTCGAGGAACTCATCGGGCCGCAAACGGTCAATACCGTCCCTCCGCAGACACTGGATGCTTTCCGCGACCACGGCAGGGCGCACCTCAGCATTACCGAGGGGGTGGATGAGGCACGCCAAACATTGGCTGACCTGGAAGATTTGGGCATCTCGATCGACCAGGTTACGAAGGAGCTGGAAAGCGAAGGTGTGAAGGCCTTTTCCGATTCTTTCGCTGCATTGCTAAGAACGATTGAGGAACGCCGATTGGCGATACAAGCCGCATGAGGTTTTCACGGGTGCACCGGCACGAGCAGCATCGGACGGTGAGACAGGCTGGCGATCTTAGGACCGACGCTGCCAGCCCAGAAGGCCCCTGCTCCCGATTTGCCGTGCGTGCCCAGGACGATCAGATCCGCCTGGATTGTTTCCGCAGTCTTAACGATCGTCGGAGCGGGGTCGCCGCGCGAGATTTCGCTGGTTACGGTGAGATTTTGGGCGAGGAGCTGGCGTAAAAAGCCAGCCAGATACTGGCTGGCGGTCTGCTCAGCCATTTCAAGGACAGCGCTGGTGGCTCCTGGCAGCAGGCGGGCAGTAGCAGCGCTCTCGCCCGACAGAGTCCCCAAGGTAGGCACAACGCTTAGTAAGTGAATAGATGCGCCGCACGTGCGCGCAATTTCGGCGGCAACAGGGACGCTTTGCTCGTGGTCGGGTTTTCCGTCCAGAGGAACCAGAAGCTGCCTGCAGGTGAACCCTGCCTGACCGCCGTCTTCTCCGGGCTGCATCAAGAGGATGGGGGTTTTCCCAAGGGCAATCACCTGCTGGGCGATGCTGCCCATGATCCAGCCACGCACCCCGCTCTTGCCATGGGTGCACATGACGATTAAGTCGGGAGAGAGTTCGCCGGCGTGTTCGGCGATGCTGCGAGCGACATCACTGACCTCAGCGGTGTGTACATGCCATTCGGTCCTCACCTCACGCGGAAAAGAGCGCTGAGCAACGTCCGCCAGGTAAGCGTTCGCTTCATCGGGGTTTGAAAGGTGGCGGTTTCCGTGGATTTCCTCCGGAGGATTGCGCTCGATGACGTGGATGAGTGTAACGGAGGCCGAGAACATGGTTGCCATATAGACTGCGGCTGGCAAGGCGCTCTCTGCCAGATTCGAGCCATCCAACGGTACGAGGATGTGCTTGAACATGGTTACCCTCCCGTAAACGTTTGAAATAAGAGGTAAATGTTCAGAGTGACGACCAGGAGGGCGATGATACTGGTCACGACCGTCGTCACCAGATGGTTGGTCAGCACGCCCATCAGGTCTTTGCGGCGGGTGAACAGCACCAGCGGGATGATGGCAAACGGCAGACCAAAACTCAGCACGACCTGACTGATCACCAATGTGCGGGTTGGATCCAAACCTATCAAGATCACGACCAAGGAGGGGACCATCGTAGCCAGGCGGCGGATCCAGACCGATATGCGCCGGTGGAGAAAACCCTGCATGATCACCTGACCGGCCATAGTTCCCACCGAAGAGGAGGATAGCCCGGAGGCCAACAGCGAGATGGCAAAGAAAGCACTGGCAGCCGGGCCGAGCAGCGGTTCCAATGTGCGGTGGGCCTCCTGGATCGTGCCGATGTGGGTCAGACCCTTATTGAAAAAGGTGGAGGCAGACATGATGAGCATGGCCATATTGATCAGGCTGGCCAGCCCCATGGCGATCAACACATCGACCACCTCGAAGCGGAACAGGCGGCGCAATTGGGTGTCTTCTTTGACCATGATGCGATCTTGTGTGAGGGCAGAGTGCAGGAAAATTGCATGGGGCATCACCGTCGCCCCCAGGATGCCGGTGGCGATCAGGATGCTCTCCGGTCCAGCGAAATGGGGGACGAAGGTGTGATAGATCACATCTCCCCAGGCGGGCTTATCCAGGATGGTTTCGATCAAGTAACTGACCGCCACGACACCCACCATTGCGGTAATGATCGCTTCGAGCGGGCGGAAGCCATAACGCTCGAGGCCGAGGATCAGGAAAGTAGCCACAGCGGTTAAGAGGCCCGCGATCCACAATGGGATGCCCAGCAGCAGGTTGAAGCCCAAGGCCGCGCCGAGGAACTCTGCCAGATCAGTGGCCATGGCGACGATTTCCATCAATACCCACATAGAAGTCACCAGCCAGTGAGGGAAATTTTCACGGCAATGCTCGGCCAGGTTCTTGCCGGTGGCGATACCCAACTTGGCCGAGAGGGATTGGATCAGCATGGCCATAAGGTTGGAGGCCAAAATCACCCATAATAACGTATAGCCAAATTTGGCGCCGCCCTGGATGTTGGTCGCATAGTTGCCCGGGTCCATATAAGCCACGCTGGCGATGAAGGCCGGTCCCAAAAAAGGGATGAGCCGCGCGAGGCCGGTTTTTTTGCTCTCCCCGGAAAGTATCTTCTGGGCAGCCGTTACGGTAGCCACATCCCCTGGTTTAGCGCTCGGAATCTCGTGCTCAGGCTCCATTCAATTGGCCTCCTGGTGGTCTCGCAATAAATCATCCCTGGGCGAAAAAACTCATCCGCTGGGCATCTGTTTGGTCCACAGCCCGGTCCATTCCGGGATGCGTTTCCATCCCTTCGCTCGTATGGTTGAAGCCAGCGCTTCGCCGAAAAAGAATGCAGTTCTCTCAACGGCCTCATCCACACTGGCGAACAGGTAGTCTGTGCGCAAAATGCGACGCTCGAACCCCCACTCCATTTCGAGCCAGCGGTAGTAGGCCTCCAGGGCAGGGGTGGGCGGGTTAGGGTGTTCTGCGCCGGTAGCGAGCGTCTCCAGAATCAACAGCCGGCCCAGCGGTCGCGCAATGCGATGCATCTCTTTCAATACCGATGCAATCCGGGCATGCCATTCATGCGGGTACCATCCACAGAAATGTCCCAGCGACCATGCAGCGGTAACCGCGTCGGCCCATCCAGTTGGAATCGGAAGAGAGGACATATCCCCGAGGATCAGCTCCCAGTCTGCTCCGCTGGCAGCGCGGACTTTCTGGTTTTGGCGAAGCATGGCCGGATGGATATCCAGGCCGATGACAAAGGCGTGCTCCTTGGCAAAAATGGATGGCAGCCTTCCAGTGCCGGTGCCCAGATCCACAATCCGTTTACCATTGTTTGGCTGTAAAAGATCGAGCAGAATTGCACGAAGCTGGCCATCAGCGTCTTCGGCGGCAATCATCTGCCGGTAGCGGACCGCGTCGTGGGTATAAATACGGTGGAAGTGCTCCATTGGTTCCATTTGTTGGTAACATTATATCGCGAAGAAGTTAAAGTATAATTCACCCGGCGCCTTTATGAAGACCCACATCATCCGGCTGGAGCCGCACGATGACGTGAATTCTGCCAGGGACAAAATCACCTGGGGGAAATCTGCGCGCATCTTGCTTGTCTGGCCAAGGCGCGCCCGCATATTGACGCACAAGATAGAGCTGGCTTTGTTGCAGCGCTGCGCGATCGCCCAGGGCGCACAGCTCGGTTTCGTCACGCGGGACGGACAGATACGCGCATACGCACGCGAGCTTGGGCTGCCGGTGTTTGCCAATGTCACCGAGGCGCAACGCAGACGCTGGCGCATCCGGAGGCGGAAGCCGGACTTCAGCGAGCATTGGGAGGGTCCCGCTCCTGATTTGCGGGCGCTCCAGGCTGAGGTGCGAGCGTCAGCAGGCTGGAAAGTCGAAAATATTTGGATACGATCCGCAGCGTTTACCCTGGGCGTGCTGGCCGTGTTGGTTTTAGCGGCTTTTTTACTGCCCAGCGCCCATGTAAGCCTGGCTTTAAAAGAGATGCGGCAGACAGTCCGCCTTCAAATTCTGACCGGCCAGCAAATCCAGAAAGTTAATTTCTCTGCTGGGGAGGTGCCATCGGCGCTGCATCAGATGGCGGTGGAAGGAAGCGACAGCCTGCCGACGACCGGATCGATGCTTTATCCCAACCAGCGCGCGTCGGGAAGCGTGCAATTCACCAATCTGACCGGCCAGCCGGTGGACATACCGCGCGGGACGGTCGTACGCACCGCAGGGGAACCCCCTGTACGCTTTGCGACCACACTCGAGGTGCAACTGAAAGGAGGCATTGGCCAAACCGTCGAGGCGCCGGTGCAGGCGTTAGAAGCTGGGGCATCCGGGAACCTGCCGGCGCAGTCTTTACAGGCCATCGAGGGGCCATTGGGTTTGAATGTAACGGTGAACAACCCGAATCCGACGCAGGGGGGAAGCGATCTCCCCAGTCCGGCGCCCAGCGCCGCCGATCGGGCCAACTTGCGCCAACGGATGGTGGAGAAGCTGTCCGAACAGGCTTTGGAGAATCTGCAAGCGGGTCTGTCGGACGGCGACCTGCTGGTGCCTGGCTCGCTATCCGTGCAGAAAGTGATGAGCGAGGTTTATGACCCTCCGCAAGATGCGCCGGCTGACCGGTTATCGCTGACGCTGCGCCTGGAGGTCGGCGCTCTGGTGATCTCGGGTCAGGATTTGCATGCGCTGGCGCAGGCGGTGATGGATGCGGATAAGCCCTCTGGATATCATCCAGCCAATGATCGCATTGACTTTCATCCCGATGGCAATTCGATTCAGATAGGCGGCAACTATCAGTTGGGCCTTGTAGCAGAGCGAACCCTGCTGCCTGACATCCACGAGGAACAACTGGCAGGCCGCATCCTGGGTCTGAAGCCGGCTGAAGCGGCCCATCGCCTGCAAACCGAGCTGCCGCTGGCGGGTGCACCAGCGGTCATCCTGAACCCGGTGTGGTGGCCGCGGCTGCCATTCCTGCCTTTCCGCATCTCTTTTGCCAGCCAGTGAGGCGTTTCCATGCGCGTATTGGCAGTTGACCCGGGTGAAAAACGCATTGGTCTGGCGATCAGTGACCCGGATGGAAAGCTGGCCAGTCCATTGGTTGTAGTTGGCCACGTTTCGCGAGCTGTGGATGCAGCCACTATCGCACAAATCGCAACAGAGCATGGCGCCGAGCTCATCGTGGTAGGCCAGGCGCTGGACAGCGAGGGACGTCCCGGGCCGCAAGCGCGCAAATCTGCGCGGCTGGCTGAAGCCATCCAAAACCAGACGGATATCCGCGTGGTGTTATGGGACGAAAGCGGCAGCACGGCTGCGGCGCGTGAGAGGCAGATCGGGCTTGGGGCGCGGCGTGCAAGGCGCCGCGGTCACCTGGACGATCTTGCTGCGGCAGCCATTTTGCAGGATTACCTTGACGCCTGCGCGCAAGACCATTCAGCTTCAGCAGGTTAGCTCTGCACAAAGGGGCCATTATGGCGCGACGTAGATCGAAAACGACGAAGATGCTGTTGGGCGCTGTGCTACTGCTCGCCTGCCTGTGCCTGGGCGTCCTTGCGGCGGGAGTGTTCGGCCTGCAACGGCAGGTGGAAGCTTATTTCGGTCCGCCCACAACGGGTCTCAGCCCAATCCAGCGTGTCAATTATGCCGTGCAGCTATACCTGCACCGCGAAGAGCTGGTCACACCTCTGGATACTGACGGTCAGGAGCAGACCTTCGAAGTGCGGCAAGGTGAGTCGGTGAACTCGATCGCCTTGCGTTTGGAAGATGCCGGTTTGATCCGTTCGGCTTTCAGTTTTCGCACCTATCTGGTGTATTCCGGATTGGATACCCACATCCAAGCGGGAAAATATGCCCTGAGCCCGGCCATGTCTCCGGTGGCCATCGCCCACAAGTTGGAAAGCACGGTCTCGGATATCGTCACTTTTAACGTGTTAGCGGGCTGGCGATTAGACGAGATTGCGGCCGCGCTGCCGACCTCTGGTTTGAACATCAGTCCGGACGAATTCTTGCGTCTCGCGCGGACCATTCCTCCCGGATATTCGTTCAGCGATGAGCTTGCCGACGCGCCATCGGTAGAAGGGTTCCTCTTCCCGGCTTCATACCAGCTCAAGCGCGACATCACGGCTTATGACCTGATCGCGGCCATGTTGAACAACTTCGAGGCTCATCTGACGCCTGAGCTGCGCAACGGCTTCCAACGCCAGGGCCTGAACCTGCTTCAGGCGGTCACACTGGCGTCCGTCGTCCAAAAGGAAGCGGTGGTCGCGGAAGAGCAGCCGATGATCGCCTCCGTGTTTCTCAACCGGCTGGCGAAAGGCATGAAGCTGGACAGCGATCCGACGGTGCAGTACGCACTCGGCTTCAATCCCGATCAGAAGACCTGGTGGACCAATCCTCTCTCCTCGGAGGATCTTCAGGTCGATTCGCCTTACAATACGTATCTGCACGAGGGCCTGCCGCCTGGCCCGATCGATAACCCAGGGTTATCGGCGCTGCAGGCGGTTGCATATCCGGCTCAAACCCCGTATTATTATTTCCGGGCGAAATGTGACGGCTCGGGGCGACACGTTTTCGCGCGTACTCTGGAGGAGCAGGTTAGCAATGCTTGTAAATGAACATTTTGAGGAGGCGGGTGATGGAAATCCTGGGAATTGACATCGGCGGTTCGGGGATCAAAGGTGCACCGGTAAATACTCAGACCGGCGAGCTGCTGGCCGAACGCTTTCGAGTGCCTACTCCGGACTCGGCCAAACCGCAACCAATGGCCAAACGAGTGGCGGAAATCGCGGCCCATTTTGGCTGGAAAGGATTGATCGGATGCGGCTTCCCCACGCCGCTGCGCGCTGGCGTAGCCCTCACGGCGGCCAATATCCACTCGAGCTGGATCGGCACAGACGTGCCCAAATTGTTCAACAAAGCTACGGATCTGCCGGTCGTGGTCATCAACGATGCCGATGCCGCCGGCCTGGCCGAAATGCGCTTTGGAGCCGGACGGGGTCGGGAGAAAGGCGTCGTGCTGATGCTCACGCTGGGCACGGGCATTGGATCGGCGATTTTCATTGATGGGCGCCTGTTGCCCAACACTGAGTTTGGACACTTAAAAATTCGGGGGAAGGACGCCGAGTGGCGCGCTTCCGATGCAGCACGCCAGCGCAAAGACCTGACCTGGGAGCAATACGGCAAGCGTCTCAATGAAGTTCTCCAGACGCTCGAAGGGCTGCTGTGGCCTGATCTGATCATTATCGGCGGCGGAATCAGCAAAGATTACCAGCGGTTTTTCCCTTATATCAAAGTGCAGGCAGAAATCGTCCCGGCGCAGATGCAAAACCTGGCCGGGATCGTGGGAGCAGCGCTGGCTGCCGAGATGCAGATGGGCTCTTAGCCGCCACCGCCACCTGAGCCGGCGATGCCGCCCTCCGTCATCCAGCGGAGGTCGCCGAGGGCATCTTCGATTTCTTTTGCGCTGACCGGTTCTCCAGTGTCGCGGTGTTTCAATTCTCCACGCCCCACTTTTTCTAGAGCAACTTCGCGGAGGGTAAGGTCGCGCTGGAGGGCCTCCTTGACCAGCGCGGCCCCAGCCGCATAGCCGATTAAGGGGTTGAGCGCCGTGACAATAATGGCGTTCTTCTCCAGCCAGAATGTCGCCTTTGAACGGTTGGCTGTCACGCCGCGCACGCATTTCTCGGTAAAGGCTTTGACTGCGCCGATGGTAACCTGCATGCTCTCGAACAGGTTGTGGGCGATGATGGGCATCATCACATTCAATTCGAGCTGGCCGGCTTGAGAAGCCAATGCCACCGTGGTGTCGCAGCCGATGACGTGGTACATGGCCATATTGAGCATTTCAGCCAGAACCGGGTTGACTTTACCTGGCATGATGCTGGAGCCGGGCTGCACCGGGGGCAGGCGTATCTCGTCCAGTCCGGTCGAGGGACCGGAAGCCAGCAGACGAAAATCATTAGCCACGCGCGTCAGGGTAAGGGCCAGGGTGCGCAGCGCAGCGGAAAAGTCGGCCGCATCGGCCATGGACTGCATCGATTCGAATAGGTTGTCGGATTCGTACAGCTCAAGGCCGGTCAGACGTGAGAGAGCTTTTACCATGCGTGGATGGTATTCGGGGTGGGCGTTGAGGCCGGTGCCGGTAGCCGTGCCGCCGATGCCGAGGCGGCGCAGCCCTTCTGCGGAGCGATGGATGCGTTCGGCGTCGCGCTCCACGGCGCGGGCGTAAGCGCCGAATTCCTGACCGAGGCGCACCGGCACAGCGTCCTGTAAGTGGGTGCGCCCGGATTTCACCACGTCGTCGAATTCCACTTCTTTCTGACGCAAAGCCTGTGAAAGGTCATCGAGGACATTTAGAAGCTCGTCCAAACGCCACAGGCATCCCAGGCGAATGGCGGTTGGGATCGTATCGTTGGTGGATTGAGACATGTTGACATGGTCATTGGGATTGACCAGGTATTGGCCTAATTTTCCTCCCAGAATCTGGGTGGCGCGATTGGCGATAACTTCGTTGGTGTTCATATTGTGGCTGGTACCGGCACCTGCCTGGAAAGGATCGACCACAAACTGGTCGTCCCATTTTCCTTCTACCACCTCGCGGGCTGCCTGAATGATCGCGCTGGCGAGGCGTTTATCCAGCAGGCCGAGGTCGGAATTTACTTCCGCGGCGGCCAGCTTGATCATCCCCATCGACCAGATGAACGCCCGCCAGGGTTTTAAGCCAGAGACGGGAAAATTTTCTACCGCTCGTTGAGTTTGAGGGCCGTAAAGAGCGCCCTCCGGGACGCGCACTTCCCCCAACGAATCGCGTTCGATTCTCACAGCTTGCTCGCTCATAAGCCTCCCCTCGAATCGTGATTTCTCGAACAATTTGTTTTAGAAAAGCAGAGAGGAAGTCCGCGACTTCCTCTCTGGATGATGATCCATTGCGGTTGATCAGCCGACAGCGCTGTATCCTGGGCCTTTCTTGAAAAAATCATAGTTGGGCTTGATATCTTTGGTCAAATCCACGATTTCCCCAGCTGCCAACCTGCGGGTGGCTTCCAGGTGGACAGGCTCGCCGTCGTGGTTGGTTCCATCATAGACTTCGGAAAAGCCGGGCGTGCCGACCGGCATTGAGATCGATTCGCCGCCCTTCGCCTTGTATGCTGAAGGCACCTCGTCCTCAGGGAAAATGGCTTCAAACGGACACTCGGGAATACAGGCCCCACAATCGATGCAGGTGTCGGGATCGATATAATACCACGGCCATTCCTCGATGGGCTTTCCGGGGACGATACACTCGACCGGGCAAACCGTTACACAACTACCATCGCGCAGACAAAGACTGGTGATGATATGGGTCATATTATGTTCCTCCTAGGGTGAAAAACCTGGGATAACGCCAGCTCGAGTGCAAATCCCTCCCCAACCATTTGTCCTGCGTCTCCCCTTGCCTGTTATAATCATCCCCGCGAACCCGGTGTTGACCGGGGGGATAGAAGGTGACGGCGGGATGCGGGTGCTCGTTCTGTAGCAGAGATCTTCATGCCTGCGAGCTGCGTTCGACCAATCTGGACAATTTGTATCCATTGCCTACCAAATTCGAGCACATTGTAGCCTTGCCGTACTCCTTTGTCAAGCAGAATTCGAGGGCAGATCCATTGCACAATCCATCCTCGTACCGTTCACATGTTCCAGCTTACCTGGCGATCGGTTTAGCCATCCTGGCGGTTTCCACCGCATCGATTTTCATTCGTTACGCACAGCGATCAGCGCCATCGCTGGTCATCGCCGCCTGGCGGCTGGCGCTGGCCACGGTAATCCTGGCGCCGGTGGCCCTCTCGAACCATCGCGCTGAGATGCGCGCTTTCCAGAAGCGCCAGGCGGCTCTGGCGGTGCTCTCCGGTCTTTTTCTGGCGGTCCATTTCGGGAGCTGGATCACCTCACTGCAGTACACCAGCGTGGCCAGCTCGGTGGTGCTGGTTACCACCACGCCGCTTTGGGTCGGTTTATTTTCGCCGCTGGTGTTGCACGAATCCATTGACCGGCGCGTGGCTATTGGCCTGGTGGTCGCGTTGGTCGGCAGCATCGTGATCGGGTTGAGCGATACCTGCCAGGTCAGTACGGCGGGCGTCGCCTGCCCGCCGCTGAGCGATTTCACCCGGGGGAGCGCTTTCATCGGCGATGTGTTGGCGCTCCTGGGCGCCTGGATGGCGGCGGGCTATCTGATGATCGGGCGACGGCTACGGGCCAACACGTCGTTAGTGGCTTACACTTTCGTTGTTTACGGGGTCAGCGCGCTGATACTGATTCTGGCTGCGGGCGGTGCAGGCCAAAAGCTCATGGGTTATCCATGGATCGTTTACCTGTGGTTCCTGGCCCTGGCGGTAATCCCCCAGCTTTTCGGCCATACCACCTTTAACTGGGCGCTGAAATACGTTTCGGCGGCTTACGTGTCGGTGGCTTTATTGGGTGAACCCGTCGGATCGACCATCCTGGCATATCTTCTGTTGGGGGAAAAACCCGGAAGCGTTAAGATTGCCGGGATGGTCATGACCTTGGCCGGCATCTACCTGGCCTCGCGGGTGCAACATATGGTTGAGCCAACCGAATAGCGAAAATTCAGGCGGCGCCATGCATCGACCGACGCAATTTCTTTTCCGGCCGGCCGGCCTGGCGGCTGTAGAGGTAATTCATCTCCTTCAGCCGGTTCGATAAGCCTTCGGTGAGAGCTCCCGGCAGGAGCCGCCAAGTCCAGTTGCCACTGGCGCGGCTGGGGTAATTCATGCGCGCTTCGCTGCCCAGGCTGAGAAGGTCTTGCATGGGCGTCACCGCCATCACGGCAACCGAGGACCAAACCGCACGAATCATGTCCCAGGCGATATCATCCCCTGAGCGCGCCAGGTAGCGCCGACAGAGGTCGCGCTCCTCATCGGTGGCGCTGCTGGTGTACCAGCCGACCGTTGTGTCGTTGTCATGGGTACCGGTGTAAGCCACGCAATTGGTCGTGAAGTTGTGCGGTAAGAAAGGGTCATCTGGATCGGTGGAGAAGGCGAACTGGAGCACCTTCATACCGGGAAGATTGAAAGTCTCGCGCAGAGCCACCACATCTGGGGTGATCACCCCAAGGTCTTCGGCGATGATGGGCAGATCTCCCAGGGAAGCTTCGATTTTATGGAAGAAATCCGCTCCAGGGCCGGTTACCCAACGTCCCTTTTCGGCGGTGGGGCTGCCCGCCGGCACCTCCCAATATGCGGCAAAACCCCGGAAGTGGTCAAGACGAATCATATCTACCTGAGAAAGGGTAGAGCGCAGGCGGGCAATCCACCAGGAGTATTCCTGCTCGGCGTGGCGATCCCAGCGGTAAAGCGGATTACCCCAGAGCTGCCCGGTGGGGGAGAAATAGTCCGGCGGGACGCCAGCGACCACAGTGGGTTTGCCCTGCTCGTCCAGGAAAAACAAATCGGGATGCGACCAGACATCGGCGCTGTCATAGGCCACAAAGATGGGCACATCGCCGATAATCAGCACATTGTGATGGTGGGCATACTCACGCAGCGACGACCACTGACGGAAGAAGAGGAACTGGCGGAAGGCATGGCGCTCGATGAGCTGGCCATTCTCGCGTCGGAAGGAATCCAAGGCGGGCGCTTCACGGCGGCGCAGAGGAGCAGGCCATTCCTCCCACGAGACGCCTCCGCGCGTCTCTTTGATGGCCATAAAAAGGGAAAAATCTTCCAGCCATGAGGAGTTGCGTTCTTTAAAATCCTCAAATTCTTTCTTCAGTGAAGTCATGCGCAGGCGGTTGAAGCGCGTGTAGGCACGGTCCAGGAGGGCGATCTTCCAAGGGATGACCGCTCCGTAATCCACCCGGTCGGCGGGAAACGATGGGCGGTCACGCAAATCTTCGATTGCCAGCAAATCATCGTCCAGCAGAACTGTGGAGGAAATCAGGTAGGGATTGCCGGCGAAGGCGGAAAAGCACTGATAGGGAGAATCGCCATAGCCGGTAGGTCCCAATGGCAGTATCTGCCACAGTCCACAGCCGGTTTCGGCCAAAAAATCCACCCAACGGTACGCCTCGGGGCCCAAATCGCCGATCCCGTCCTGACCAGGTAGACTGGTCGGATGCAAAAGCACGCCACCCGCGCGCTTAAACTTCATAGGGCAACCTCCGTGTCAGGATTGTTTCTTCGGATTTCACCACCTGTTTGCTGGGAAAATCTGAGACGATGACGTCCGTGCCAACCATCGCCCCAGGCTCGATCTGCAATTCATCCGGCACTTCGCTATTCTTGCCGATGGTCACCAGCCGGAGCTCGCCTTCCGGGGTGATCGCACCCACGCGCGCGTTGCGCCCGATGCGGACGCGTTTGTCCAGGATGGCGCGCTGCACGACTGCGCCTGGGCCGATCTCGGCATCGGTCAGGAGGATGGATTCCTCGACCACGGCGCCCCTGCGCATGACGACGCCCGGAGATAAGACGGACCGGGTGATCCGCGCGCCAGGCTCAATCACGCAGCCATCCGAAAGCATGCTGTCCTGGATGATGGCCGAAGACGCGATGCGCACCGGCGGACGTTCTTCGGTGCGGGTGTGGATGATCCAATTGCGGTCGTTCAAATTGATGGGCGGCGGATCGTGGAGCATGTCCATGTGCGCCTGCCAGTAAGACTGGATTGTGCCCACATCCACCCAATAACCCGAATAAGGGAAGGCGTAAACGCGGGTTCCATCCTTGACCAGATTGGGGAGGATGTCTTTGCCGAAGTCATGAGATGAATCGGCGCGCAAATGATCCTCCCAGAGGGCGCGGTCGAGAACCTCGGTCTTGAAGAGGTACACGCCCATGTTGGCCAGGTCTGAGGGTGGCAGGGCGGGTTTTTCGACGAACGAGGTGACGCGATAGTCTGGGCCGACGCCACAAATGCCGAAGCGCGATGCTTCACCGATCGGCACTCGAATGGTCGCCATGGTGAGGTCTGCCTGATGGTCCAGGTGGAAGGTGATCATGGTTTCGTAATCCATGGCATAAATGTGATCGCCAGACAGGATCAGCACCAGGTCAGGTTTATCCCTTTTAATGAATGAAAAATTTTGCTGGATCGCATCGGCCGTGCCCGTGTACCAATCGGAGGACGAACGGTTTTTATACGGCGTAAAAATGCGCACACCCCCGGTGAAGTCCCGGTTCAAGTCCCATGGACCACCGGCGCCGATATGCTCGATAAGCGAATGCGGGCGGTACTGGGCCATGATCATGATGTCGAACAGGCCAGAATTGACGCAGTTGGAAAGGGTGAAATCGATGATGCGGTATTTTCCAGCGAAGGGAACGGCCGGCTTGGTGCGTTTGGCAGTGAGGACGCCCAGGCGGGACCCCTCGCCGCCGGCCAGGATCACGGTTCGGATTTTCATTATCTGATCCCTCCGACCAGCTCCATATAGATCTGGGCATATTGCCGGGCTGAGTTCTCCCAGGAGAAATCCTGATCCATGGCGTTGTGCTGCATCCTTTTCCAGATGGATGGATGGGCAAACGCATCCAAGGCGCGGTAGAGACCCTCCATGAATCCCTCGGCGCTTGCGGAGCGGAAAAGGAAACCAGTGTTTTCGCGGTAGTCTGGGCCATCGTGGATCGTGTCGCGCAATCCACCGGTAGCCCGCGCCAGTGGAAGGCAGCCGTAGCGCATGGCGATCATCTGAGCCAGACCACAGGGTTCGTAACGCGAAGGCATCAACAGGATATCCGCCCCGCCGTACAAGCGGTGAGCCAGGCGGCTGTCGAAGCGCGGAACGGCCCGAACCCGCTGGGAGAAGTCGGACTGCAGTTTGCGGGCGGCCTCTTCGATCTTTGGATCACCGCTGCCCAATATGACGATCTGCCAGGGCAGCTCAATGAGGCGGCGCAAACCGGTCAGGGCCAGATCGATGCCTTTCTGGCGATCCATCCGGCTGATGATTGCCAGCAGGGGAATACCCGGCTCATTGCTCAAGGAGAGTTCTTCTCGCAGAGCAGCCGCATTCCGTGCCCGCCGATTGAGGTGATCCCGGTCGTAATTCACCGGCAAATCAGGATCGGTGGCGGGATTCCAGGCGGCGATGTCGATGCCGTTCAAAATGCCGCGCAGCTCGCCAGCGCGCATGCGCAGAAAGGCATCCAATCCTGAGCCGAATTCCGGAGTGAGGATTTCACGCGCGTAGGTCGGCGAAACGGCCACGATACGATCCGCAGAAAGAAGGCCGAGGGGCAAAGGGACATCTCGAGCCCACTCAGGCAAGCGGTCATCTGTCGTTGGAGGGAGGCCGTACTCCTGCAGGGCGGCCCCCGTGCCAATGCCCAGGAAGGGCAAATTGTGGATGGTTAGTACCGTGCGGGTATCTGCGAGGGCTGCATCGGTCGAACGGCGCAAGGCAAGAGCATACACTGCGGCAGCGGTATGCCAGTCGTTGGCATGGAGGATGTGAAAAGATTCGTTCAATCCCCGCAGCAGCTCGACGACCGCAGCGGAGAAGAAGGCAAACTTGGGGCCATCTTCGGCAGCGTCAAACGAATATACTGGGCCGCGCTTCTGGAAAGGCTCTCCACCGATCAGATAGACTGGCAACCCATTGGCATGAGTGGTGGAGACCAGCGCTTGGACCGGCCCATGGCGGGTGCCGACCGGAAAGGAGAATGTGGATTGAAGCTCATAATCTTCCGTGCGTATGGCGCGGTAATGAGGGATTGCCAGACGCACATCCAGTTCGTGCCCCCCCATCACATCCGGTGGGAGGGCGCGCAAAAAGCGCGGCAGCGAGCCGGCAACGTCCCCTAACCCGCCGATCTTGACGAACGGCTCTGCTTCCGAGGCTATGAACAAGACGCGGATCGGTTCTCCCATAATTGCGCTCTTCGCCGCCGAGAAATCCATCCGCCCTGGCGCAGAGAATAAAGAATAAACAGACAACTGCGCCCGTTTGGCTTAATTTTACATGATTTTCATTCTCCGTTCTTGCACAGGTACGAAGAATTACGCTGGCCGCGAATCGGCCACCTCCACGTAATCTGTGGTGAGGGCTTCCTCCGGCGATGCACCCAGGAATGAGACCAACTCCGCAACGATCTGGGATTTGTGCTCGGCATCCTGGCGGCTCCATGTACGGCTTTTGATTTCCAGGAAATTCCCCAGATCCGGACGGATGACTTTGTCGATGTTAATGAAAAACTCGGTATCCTGGTAGCGAACCAGGAAACGCAGCCGATCTTTTTCGATCTCGATCACGCGATTGGGCTTGAAGTATTCGCGGTAAAAACGCAAAGTCTGCATGGCTGGCGCCAGATATCGGCTGCGAGACAACAGCACCTGCTGGGGGAAACGCCGTTCCCGGGAGGGGCCGATCAAGGTCAGGCGCAGGCGCACGTTCTCGATTTCACCTTTCTCGTTAATGAAATCATCTTCCCGGTACCGCAGGCGGCCCTGCTCGGGATCGTCGAACAGGAAGTAGGTGTCATACTCGTGGTAATGACGGCTGCGCAGGATTTCGATCTCATTTTTCTTGAGGGCAGCCAGTACAGGCGCCGGGTCGGTCAGGCGCACTTTGACCTGCACTTCGAAGCTTTCTTCCTCGGTGGTACCACCGATAGCGATCAGCTTGCTCAAAACGGATTTTTCGCGCTGGATCAGGAACACGTCGATCTGGCGGGCATATTCCTGGCTCTGGCGCACCAGGTCAGTTTCGTCGATGGTCAGCAGCCGGTGTTCGCGCATCAGCCAGCGTCCGTTGACCATAACGTCCGTCACATCGCTGGCTTTAGAGGCGTAGACGATCTGGGCGTAGACGCCGTCCTCATCGCGGCGGAAGCGCGGCTGGTTGTGCAGCGGAGAAATGTCCACCAGGATCATGTCGGCGCGCTTGCCCGGTTCAAGCGAGCCGATCAGATCGCCCATGTGCAGGGCATGTGCACCCAGGCGGGTGGCCATCACCAGGCCTGTTCGGGCCGGCAGGGCGGTGGGATCGCCGCTGATGCCTTTGGCAAGCAGAGCTGCCAGGCGGACCTCCTCGAACATGTCCAGGTCGTTGTTGGAGGCAGGCCCATCGGTGCCGATGCCCACGTTCAAGCCAACCTCCAACATGCGTTTGACCGGCGCCACACCAGAGGCCAGCTTCAGGTTCGAAGTTGGATTATGAGCCACGCCAGCGCCGGCATGGAGCATGGTGCGCATTTCCCCTTCGTCCACATGAACACAATGCGCGGCCAGGACCTTGGCGTCGAACAGCCCCTGCTTCTTTACGTAGGGTATCACCGGCATGCCCTGTTCCTTGCGCACATCCTCGACCTCCAGGCTGGTCTCGGCCAAATGGGTATGGAGGGGAACGTCGAACTCGGCTGCAATTGCGGCTGCTGAACGGAGGATATCCGCCGTGCAGGTGTAAACAGAGTGGGGCGCAATGGAAGGCACGATGAGGGGATGGCCCTTCCAGCGTTGGATGAAATCTCGCGCAGCCTCCAGGGCATCCTCGTAGGATTCCGCGTCCGGCGTGCGGAAGCGCATCACCGATTGGGAGCACAAAGCGCGCAGTCCAGCTTCAACGCTGGCGCGGGCCACGTCTTCCTCGAAATAATACATGTCCGCGAAAGTGGTTATGCCGCTGCGAATCATCTCGGCACAACCGAGCAACGTCCCCAGGCGGACGAAATCGGGTGAGACGTACTCGCGTTCCACCGGCCACATATAGCCTTGCAGCCAGACGTCGAGACGCAGGTCATCGGCGAGTCCGCGCAGGAGGGTCATGGCGGCGTGGGTATGAGCGTTAACCAGGCCAGGCATGAGCACTTTCCCGCCGCAGTCGATCGTTTCACGGGCGGCGAAATCACGCCGCAGAGTTGCCTCCGGTCCAACGGCTTTGATGGTGTCGCCCTGGACGGCCACAGCGCCCGGTTCGTACAGGTTAAATACCTCGTCCATCGTCAGGACGATCGCGTTAGTAAGCAATATATCGACCGATTTAGTCATCCGATTAATCCAGAAGTCCTTTTATGTGGTTTTCCCCATCGCATACGTGCGGATGAAGTCAATCGCCAGATTGGCAGCCCAAATGGGCGCATTCTGGGGTGCGCCGCCATAGTAGCGCGAGGAGCGTTGGACGCCATCCCCGCTCAGTAAGACGAGCTGCAACTCCTGGCGCTCGCCGTGGGGCGAAAGAGCTGCGCCCAGGACCAGGTCTGCATGATGAACGGCGGTCATTTCGCGGAGGCGCATCTCGAACGACTCGGGCGTCACGGGTTCATTGGCAACCTCGCCGGCCAGGAAAATACCTTCCGGCTGCGCGCCGGCCAGCCGCCTGACCAGTTCGCCGCCCAGTCCGGATTCGAATGCAGCCAGGCGCAACCCACGCTGTGCCAGTATGCCCAAGGTCACATCTTCCAGGCGCGCCTCATCCTCGCCGTAGACGCTTGCGCCCAATCGACGGTAGATTTCGACGGCAAGCGCTTCGATCAAGCGGTCGGCTTCTTCCGGCGTTTCCGCCTTGGCGGTGATGCGCACATCGAGCTGGCCGGGGTGGGCGGACAGGCCGACGGTGGGATTGCTACCCTCTTCCAGATCGCCGATCAATTCGTCCACCTGGGATTCGCCGACCGAGGCGACATGCAGGACGCGGGCTTTGATCGTTGCATGAAGGTCGAAGCGCCGGCGCAGGTAAGGCAGCACTGCCTGATCGAGCAGAGTTTCCATTTCGCGCGGAACGCCGGGAAGGCAGATCACCGACTTGGAACCCTGTTCCATGATAAACGCGGGGGCCGTTCCGACCGGATTCTCGATGGCCAGGGCGCCCTGGGGAACGAACGCCTGGCGGCGGTTGTTTTCGGTTGGCTGGCGGCCATAGCGATGAAACCGCTCCTGTATCTGCTGCCACAAATCGGCTCGAAATTCTGTTTGGACGCCGAAAGCCGCGGCTACGGCTGCCCGGGTGGGATCGTCCACGGTTGGGCCAAGGCCTCCGGTGGTGATGACCACATCTGCCCGGCCAAGCGCCTCCCGAACCGCCTGAGCGATGCGTGCGACGTTGTCTCCAACGGTGGTGGTGCGGTAGAGGTCCAAACCGGCGTCGCGCAACGCGCGCGCAAGGTAACGCGTGTTGGTATCCTGTATCTCGCCGAGCAAAAGCTCGGTACCGATGGTGATGATCTCGACAACTGGCATGGGTGATAGAAGATCGCCTGAATCAAAATTTCTCACTTACCGATAACGTACAGGTACGCACAAGTTTAACACCACTTGGCAATTCCGGCGAGGAGGGATGGTTCTTAACTTGACGGTTAAAGGGGCGTGGTTTACGATTCGTTTTGGGCTTGATTATGAAAACCAGGCGGCAGCGCATCGGAAGGTGGGGAGAGGATCTGGCAGCCACTCATTTGGCCGGAAGGGGCTGGCAGATTCTGGAGCGTAACGCGCGTACACCTTATGGAGAAATCGACCTGGTAGCCCGCGCTGCAGACATGCTGGTCTTCGTGGAAGTCAAAGCACGCACGACGGACAGCTTCGGCCTGCCCGAGGACTCCCTGACGGCTCTCAAGCAGGAACACCTGCGCAACGCCGCCGAAGCTTACCTTACGGCGCATCCCGAGCTGGAGGGCAACTGGCGCGTGGATGTGGTCGCTATCCGCGGCAAGCCGGGCTCCGAGTCGGTCGAGGTCGTCTGTTTCGAGGATGTCCTTGACTGAGGTGAATCCTCCTCTGGTTGTCATTGTCGGCCCCACGGCCGTGGGCAAGAGCGAGGCGGCGATCCGTCTGGCTGAGCGGGTGTGCGGCGAGATCGTCTCGGCCGATTCGCGCCTCTTTTACCGCGGAATGGACATCGGCACAGCCAAGCCCACTCCGGCGGAGCGGGAGAGGGTTCCTCACCACCTGATCGACGTGGCCGACCCTGACCAGACCTGGAGTCTGGCAGTTTTTCAGCACGCCGCGCGCGAGGTTATTTCAGGAGTACATGCTCGCGGGAGATTGCCGATTCTGGTAGGCGGCACCGGGCAATACGTGCGCGCCGTGATTCAGGACTGGCGTGTGCCGCCCCTGGAGCCCAATCCTTGCCTGCGCCGGGCGCTGGAGAAATGGGCTGAAGAGGTCACCCCTCAGGGTTTACACGCCCGATTAGCTCGTTTGGATCCCCAGGCGGCAGCGCACATTGATTACCGCAACTTGCGCCGCACGGTGCGGGCGCTGGAGGTCATCCTGAGCACCGGCCGGAGGTTTTCTGAACTGCGACGGAAAGAACGCGCGCCTTACCGTGTGATGATATTTGGCCTTCGCCGACCGCGCGCTGAGCTGTATGCACGCATCGACGCGCGCATCGAACAGATGATCGAGCGGGGCTTTGTGGAAGAAGTGCGGGCATTGCTGAACCGGGGGTATTCTCCCGAGCTGCCATCCTTTTCCGCCATTGGTTATCGGGAGATCGCCGCTTTTCTTCAGGGGCGCATGAGCCTGGATGAAGCCATAGAGACCATGAAGCGTCTGACGCGTATATTTGTGCGTCGTCAGGCAAACTGGTTCAAGGAGAGTGATCCGACCATCCACTGGCTGCGCGCTGGTGACCGGGAAGTGGAGGAGATGGAGCATCTTCTGCACACTGAAGGGTTCTTATCGAATTCTAGAAAGTTCATGGCAGTTTAGAGGTGTTTCGATTATGGAAAGCAAACCGTGGCTGAACCACTATGACCCAGGTGTACCTGCCCATCTGGAGTATCCGCGTGTGAATGCCTTCTATTTTCTGGACGAGGCGGCGCGCAAGCACCCCGATGGTGCGTGCACCCTGTTCAAGGGCGTGGCCATTACTTTCCAGGAGATGGCCGCATTGACCGATCGCCTGGCAGCGGCGCTGGTTGCCAATGGTCTGCGCCGGGGCGAAAGGGTCGGTTTGCTGCTGCCTAATACGCCGCAATTCGTCTTGACCTTTTACGCCGCGTTGAAAGCAGGCGGCGTGGCAGTCGCCATCAATCCGCAGTACCGACCGCGCGAGATTCTCTATCAGGTGAACGACGCCGGCGTGAGATGGTTGTTCTCCCTGGACGACTACGACGCCGCTTTGGACACCATCCTGCCGCAAACGGGCATCCGCCAGGTGATCACTACCAATCTGGATGATTTCGTGTCCGGTCAGAGGTCACATGCGAAGGTTCCACCCGGAAGGCTGCGCCTGCTCGATTGGTTGACTTCAGCGCCAGAGGCGCGATTGGAAAAGACCGTCTCAGCCGACGACTTGGCCATATTTCAATACACCGGGGGCACGACGGGCGTCCCCAAGGGCGCGATCGGGCTGCACCGTAATCTGGTCGCCAATACGCTGCAAGTGCGCTCCTGGCTGGTGAACGCTGGCGAAGGACGGGAGCGGGTTCTGATGGCCATCCCGATGTTCCACGTGTACGGCCTGGTTTTAGGGATGAGCCTGGCCCTGGCATTGATGTCTCCGCTGGTGCTGGTGCATAACCCGCGCGATCTGCCCGATCTGCTGGCCAACATTCAACGACACAGGCCAACCCTGTTTCCGGGCGTGCCGACATTGTTCAACGCGATCAACGCATTCCCTGAGGTTCAAAATTACGATCTACACTCACTGAAGGTGTGCATCTCAGGTTCGGCGCCGTTGATGGCAGTGACCAAAGCGCGCTTCGAGGCGCTGACCGGCGGGCGAGTGTGCGAGGGTTATGGCCTTTCCGAGGCGCCTACCGCGACACACTGTAATCCGGTTATGGGCGAGAACCGTCCCGGATCGATCGGCTTGCCGTGGCCGGATGTGGACTGCCGCATCGTTTCCCTAGAAGACGGGGAGGGCGATGTTACTATCGGGGAGGCCGGCGAACTTCTGGTGCGCGGACCTCAGGTCATGCAGGGCTATCACAATATGCCAGGGGAGACCGCCGCAACGTTGCGGGGCGGCTGGCTTCATACGGGCGATATTGCGCGGATGGATGCGGATGGGTATTTCTATATCGTTGACCGCAAGAAAGAATTGATCAAGGTGGGAGGCTATCAGGTTTGGCCGCGCGAGGTGGAAGATGTGATCGCCGCGCATCCCAAAGTATTCGAAGTGGCTGCAGCCGGCCTCCCGGATGCGTACCACGGCGAGACGGTTAAAGCCTGGGTGGTGCTCAAGCCCGGCCAGACGAGCAGCGAAGAGGAGATCCAGGCGTGGTGCCGCGAATATCTAGCGCCATTCAAAGTTCCCACCCGGGTTGAGTTTCGCGAACAGCTTCCCAAATCGGCAGTGGGAAAAATCCTGCGTCGAGAGCTGGTAAGGGAAGAGCAGGAATAAGGCCGTCATCCGGTCAAAAGAAAAAATCCCGCTCCATCGAAATGGAGCGGGATGCGTTTATTTCGCCGGCACCATGACCGGTGTGCCAGTGCGCTTGGGAACCGGGGGCGGGAAAATAGCCTCGAATTCCTCGCGCGAGAGCGTCTCGACCTCAAGCAGCCGTTCGGCGACTTCGTTCAGTTTGTCGCGGTAACGCTGCAACACCTCTTTGGCACGTTCGTACGATTCATTCACCAGGCGGCGCACCTCCTGGTCGATTTTCTCTGCGACCGCCTCGGAGTAATCACGTTGTTCGGCGATCTCCCGGCCGAGGAAGATCAGCTCTTCCTTCTGGCCGTACACCATGGGCCCTAAGTCCTCGCTCATGCCCAGGCGGGTGACCATGGCGCGCGCCATGCGGGTGACCTGCTCCAGATCGTTGGACGCGCCTGAGGTGATGTCGTCGAAGACGAGCTCCTCGGCCGCACGGCCGCCGAGCGAGAATGCCATGTCATCCAGCAACTTGTTGCGGCTCATCAGGGTGCGGTCTTCTTTCGGCAGGGCCATGGTATAACCGCCAGCCATACCGCGGGCGATGATGGACACCTTATGAACTGGATCACAGTTGGGCAGTACGTTTGCGACCACGGCGTGCCCGGCTTCGTGGTAAGCGACGATGCGCTTCTCCTCTGCGCTAATCAAACGGCTCTTGCGTTCTGGCCCGGCGATGACCCGCTCGATGGCTTCCTCGAGCTCTTTCTGCCCGATCTGACGTTTGTTGTTGCGCGCTGCCAGGATAGCGGCTTCATTGACCAAATTTTCCAGGTCTGCGCCGACGAAGCCGGGAGTCCCACGCGCCAGGGTAGTCAGGTCCACATCCGGGGCGAGGGGTTTGCCCTTGACATGCACTTTCAGGATCGCCTCACGGCCGCGCATGTCGGGGCGATCGAGCACCACACGGCGGTCGAAGCGACCCGGGCGCAAAAGTGCTGGATCGAGGATGTCGGGCCGGTTCGTCGCGGCCATGATGATCACATTGGTGTCGGTGTCGAAGCCGTCCATCTCGACCAGCATCTGGTTGAGGGTTTGCTCGCGCTCGTCGTGGCTGCCGCCCAGGCCGGCTCCCCGCTGGCGGCCGACCGCGTCGATCTCATCCACGAAAACGATACATGGTGAGTGGCGCTTGGCCTGTTCGAACAGGTCGCGCACGCGGCTGGCGCCAACGCCTACGAACATCTCGACGAACTCAGATCCGGAGATCGAGAAGAACGGCACGCCGGCTTCGCCGGAGACGGCCTTAGCCAGCAGGGTTTTACCCGTGCCGGGAGGACCGACCAGCAGCACACCCTTAGGGATGCGGGCGCCAAGCTGAATGAATTTCTGCGGCTCGCGCAGGAATTCGACCACCTCTTTCAGCTCTTCTTTGGCCTCATCGACGCCAGCCACATCTTCAAAGGTCACGGTGGGTTGGTCGCCGGTGAACATGCGCGCACGGGATTTTCCGAAAGAAAGAGCGGCATTGTTGCTCCCCTGCGCCTGGCGGAATATAAACCAGAACACTGCGCCCAGGATGATAAAGGGCAGCAGATATCCAAGGGCGGTAAAGATGCCCAACCAGGCGCTGGGCGGTTTGACTTCGAGCTTGATCTTGTCCGGAGAGAGCTCCTGGGGAGTTACTCCCAGACTGGTAAGCTGATCGACGAGGGTGGCATTCGGTTCCTTATAAGAGCTTCGCTGGGTTCCATCGGTAAAGATTACCTGCAGGCGGTTATCATCCTCGATGATCCGGTCGACTTTGCCCTGTTGGATCGCCGACGCCACTTCGTTAAGATACAAAGTATCCTGACTGCTGCTTTGCTGCCGAAAGGTAAAGATCACCATAACGATAATGGCGATAAACAACAGCAGGTAGATAAAATACGACTGATTCCGTTGATTCACCTAAACCTCCATCTCAACGAGGGGGCCTTTTGATCGAATTCATGCCATCCAATAAAATTATACCAATCTTATTCCCTTTGCGCGTATTTTGGTTCGAATACACGGATAACTCATACAAATTTCTTATGTCCCAACCCTGTGGCGGGCTTTGCGCAGGTTGTGCACGACCTGCTGGACATGAGCCCGATCGTGGCTGGCGATGAAGCTGACCTGCTCGCGCAAAGTGGTCGGCCCGAAGATGGCATGGCGCGCGGGGCGCTCCCACTCCTGTTCGTCAAGACCCATGAGCTGATCCAACAAGCGTTTACGCTGCTCGACGAAAGCGCGCAACGCGGATGGGCCATCCTGGCATACATAAAGGCGTTCCTGCGCCCATCGATCGGTGTCTATGGCTGACAGGAAAGGGTTTGGCTCAGCCAGCATTCGCTCAAGGCGTGGCAAGTTGACCTCGGTTTCCACATCACGCAAGTGGCAGGCGATCTCTGCCAGCGACCATTCCGCCGGTGCAGGCTGCCACGTCCAGGTTTCTCTGTCCTGCGCGTGGGTCAGGGTGTCTAAGGCGGCGGGTGTGGAAGCAAGCACCGCCAGGAGCGCCTGGGGGCTTTGGTTTCCAAGCCGGAATGCCTGGGGATCCAGCGTATCCAGCCAGGCGGCCAAGTCGAACAAATCTCCGTGGTGGTTGGCGCGAGGACTGCCCTCTGGCGGCTCACGGTGATCGGCGGTCATCCAGAAGGTGCCCAGGCCGAGAACAGCGGCGGGGGCGATGTCTTCATACAGGTCATTTCCGACCATGATGGTCGGTCCTTCCGGCCAACCGAGTTGCGCCATGACCTCGGCGTAGAAAGCGGGATTGGGCTTGGCGAAATGGAAGGTCTCATAACTGCTGATCAGGCTGAACGGAATTCGATCAGGAGGCAATCCGGCCCACTCCAGTCGCTGAACGATGGCCGTGCGTGGGAAGAGGGGGTTGGTGGCTATCGCCACGCGAAAGCCTTTGGATATGGCCCTGGTCACAAAGCGGATGGCCTCCTCATGACGCACCATGTTCGCCTGCAGCGAGGGGTAGACGCGGGAATAGAAGTCGTCGAGCGCCGGCTGAAGATCCGCGCGGGACACTTCTAGCGCAGGGTAGAAAACCTGATCGAAGGTCTGCTCAAGCGTCCGAGCGGGATCCTGGTTGCGGATCATGTGCTCGGTGGCGGAAAGCAGCTCGTGGATCAGTTTATCTGGCGGAAAGTAACTCGCCAGGTGATGCCCCAATGCTTTGAGATAGGCACTGGTGAAAGCCTCATTGCGGCTTGAGATCAACGTATCATCGAGGTCAACCAGAAGGGTCAATTCCATCATCAGCCTCAGCAAGGATAGGAGGTAGCGGATGGCATATGCCGCAACCGATCTGCGGCTCACTCACGACCGAATTGCTCAGGACGCAGTAGGCGTCGACCTTGACGTGCCGTTTCAGACCCAACATGGTCCGCCCGATGCTGGCCTGCAAAACGAGATGAGGGCAGGCGTTGGCGCGCAGAATACCCGGCACCGGGCAGGTACGGCAAAGATCAGGGCTCCACTGCTGTGGTTGGGGATTCTGGGCCAGCAGGCGGCATTCTTCGCGCTTACGGCCGCGGTAGTAATCCCCGTAAAAATAACGACATTCGACACCGGCAGGTGTTCGCATGGCTCTTCAAGACGATAAAAATACGCGCCCCGCCATCGGGACGCTTGGTGAGTGACGGATCGAGGGAATTTACACGCGGGTAATGTAAGCGCCGCTGCGGGTATCTACTCGTATCACGTCGCCTTCTACGACGAAATAGGGGACCTGTACTTCCTGCCCGGTCTCCGTGATCACTCTTTTTGTCACCCCTGTGGCTGTGTCGCCTTTGACGGCGGCCTCGGCCTTCACAACCTTTAGGTCGACGGAGGTGGGCAGCTCGACGTCCAACGGCTCATTCTTGAAGAAGGTGAGTTTCACTTCCATCCCTTCTTTCAGGAAGCCGGCATATTCTCCGATCACTTCTTTTTGAACGGCGTACTGCTCGAAGGTCTCCAAATCCATGAAATAAAAGAGATCACCATCGTTGTACAAGTACTGAACGTTGTGATAATCCAACCGGACGTCTTGCACGCGATCTCCGGATTGGAAAGTTTTCTCCAGGGTGGTGCCTTTACGCAGGTCTCGCGCCTTGATGCGAATCGTGGCGTTACCGCGACCGGGTTTGTTATGGGAATATTCCAGCACGCGGTACAGGTTGTTATCCAGCTCAAAGGTCACGCCCTTGCGTAGCTCATTGACATCAATCATCCGCTTGCGCCTCGTTCCAACAAAGAATAAACCTCAAGTCCATGCCAGCTTACGGGTAGTCTGTGAAAGCGAGATCCTACAGACGACGGGCTGCATTTCATGAGGTGTCTGTCATTTTCCAGCGGGAAGTAATTATATCCCAGCCGAAATAGTGTGGCAAGGGAACTTTATTGCTGGCCCGGCGGTAAATCAAATCTTCTCCCCAAGCCCCACTGGGCAGGGAGAATGAGATGTTTGCGTCTCTTCGGAAAGGTGATGTGAATCTCAACAGGACGTTAAAGGCCTCATGACCGATAACGTCCTAAATCCTTTAGGGGTTTATGGTCGAGGAATGACCGAATTAAGTTGCGTCGGGGCGGGTTCTATTTGTATTTGCGGTCGAGGTACCATTTGTAGGCGAAGTACCATGCCACGCAAAGCACGGCAGTGATGCCCCACACGGGCAGGCTGGTCAGAAACGCCACACGCCAGTTCAGGAACAGGCCAGTGTAAACCACCGTGGCCGCGAATACGATGACGAAAGTCCCGAACAGCCAGAAGCGCATCAGGTTGAGCAATTTCTGCTTTTCCATTTTGAATTCCTCCTGCATAGATATTTTGCGGCGAAAACACCGCCGACTCATCCGCCGCTGTGGAGATGGCCTTCCTCAGCGCCGGGATCCTCTCGGAGGAGTTGCACAGCATGTGCCAGAACTGGCAAGATCACCTGGTAATTTTCCAACGCGGCTTTCGGGCTACCCGGCAGATTCACGATCAGCGTGTGATGGCGGATGCCAGCCGTTGCCCTGGACAGCATAGCGTGGGGAGTCACTGACAGACTGGCTGCGCGCATGGCTTCTCCCAATCCGGGAGCCTGACGCTGGATGACCGCCAGGGTGGCCTCGGGGGTGACGTCACGCGGTGCAAAACCCGTCCCGCCAGTTGTCAGCAAGACGTCGATTTCACCGTCATCACACCAGGCGCGTAATCGCTCTTGAATCTGGTCCATTTCGTCGGGAACGATGGCTTGGCGTACGACGGCCCAACCTTGCTCGGCAACAGCTTCGGCCAACGCCGGCCCGGACAGATCTGCCCGTTCGCCGCGCGCCGAACGATCCGATACGGTCAAAATGCCGAAGCGCAGGGGGACAGGGTTCACTGCAAGTCCTTGGCGTATGGAAATAGATCCAGGCGCTGCCAGCCGCGCGCCTCGTAGAAGCGGATGGCCTCTTCGTTGTCCTTTGTGACCAGCAAATAATAACGCAGGCAGCCCTTGGCTCTCAGCCGATGTTCCAGTTCGTCGACAAGACTGCTGGCGATGCCGTTGCCGCGGTAATCCGGCGCGACGGCCAGGTGATACATCATCCCCCGCCGGCCATCGAAGCCGCCCATCACAGCGCCGACGATTTTGCCTTCAACTTCGGCCACCAGGAAGAGATCCGGATCGCGGGCTATTTTCTTCTCAAGCTCGCCTGGCTCATCGGAGCGACCCAAGTGGATACCTGGCCCGGCAGAAGACCAAAGCTCCAGCACGGCTGCTATATCACGGGGGTACTCAAATGGTCGAATGCTAAATCTAACCGTCAACTTTCTTCCTCGCCGATCAGTTCTTTCCATGGCCCGTGAATGCCATCCTCGGTAACGCCGAAATAGTAGCGGTATCCGTTTGGAAGACGCTGGATCAGGTCGTAGCGAATGGTCTTGCCCTGTTTGTATTTCTTAATCAATCCGTAGTCACCCAGCCATTGCACATTCATCTGATCATGACGGTTGTAGACTTCATTGAACTGGCGGATGGCGTAATGCCACAGGCGGCGCGCCGATGAGCGGGTGACGTTCTTGACCATATTGCCATTGCGCAGATCCCGCATGGTGTAGTAAGACACGCCTTCGCGCACTTCTGGAGGCAGCACTTCAACGCCAGTGCGGGGTGCATAATCGGCTTCAGACTCAGCCGGCTGCGGAACGGATTCTTTTACAGGTGCTTCCTCGGTCTTCTCTGCCGTTTCGCCAGGGGCGACTGCCATGAGGGCAAGGTTTTGCTTGTTGCGCAGCACCAAACCGACGATCTCATCGCGCACAGCCAAGCCAGTTTCGGCTTCATCGCGCACATAGATCTTATTATCGTCGACCGCGTAGGGCGGGTCTTCACCCCGGGGTACGAGAATACGCAGTATCTTCTTGCCCTTTCTCTCGTGGACGTCGAGGGTTACCTGTAGAGGGGGGCTGATGCGCTTGTTGATTTCCTTTTCGAGCTGAGCCATAGCTTGTTCGACATCGGGCACTCCTACAGGCGGCTTGCGAACATCGCTGGACAATCCAATGTAAAGCGTGCCGCCGTTGGTGTTGGCGAACGCGCAGATATCTGCGATGATGGCGTACAGTTTGCCTCCACGCACGGTCATGCTCTCGTGGAAATCCTGGATGATGTTCGGTCCTGCCTCCAGCGCTTCCTGAATAAAGTCAAAAGCCGGCTCTTCAAAATGGCGGTGGGGGCGGGTGCGAGAGAAATCATGTTTGAGGAAGAGATCCTTGAGCGCTTCAAAGCTCACCTCAGGCAACAGAGCGTCAGTTGTGCGATCGCCGATGCCGAGGTTTTTCTTGCGCACAGGGTCGGCGGTCAATCGATGGGCGTCCGAACCCTGGATGCAGTGCATACGGCGGGGATATTCTGGTTTGGTGCCGTTGAAGAAGTGGGCGGTGGTGCGCGGGCCTTTCTGCTCGAGGTCCGTCACTTCGAGAGCATGCAGGTTTGTATCCTGCGTATAGGCGATCTTGGTTTGACCGCCGAAGCTGAAGCCGCGCATAGCGACGCCGTTGCTCGAGTTGGCATGCGCGGCAATCACCAATGCTCCTGCCTGGTTGAGCTCCCGGTAGACGGTGAGAACGTCTGAGGTGGCTCCCACAGTAGCCGAACCGTTGTCAAGCTGGTCGGGCGGTATCCTGAGGTCGAGCAGCAGATGTTCGATTTCGCGCAGAGGTTTATCCGGTGAGAAGATGCCCAAAATATGGAAACCCAAGGTGGCAGTGACTTCCACTCCGGGCAGAACCAGGATCTTGGCCATCAGGCGGCGATACTCGTTCAGGCGGGTGCGCTCCTCGGGCAGGATACGCCCAAGACGTTCGAGCAGCTCGAGTTGTTCGATATCTTCCATCATGCGGCGATAACCCGCCACAGTATTGTGATCGGTGAATGCGATAATATCCAGCCCCCGCGCCTCGGCGCGCTGTAAAATATCCAGATAGCTGACATCGTTTTGCTGATAATCACTGGAAGCCGGGGTGTGAATATGCAGATCGATCATGCGCCATTGCATGACATCGTTTATATGTTTTTTCCCCACAAGGTACTCCTAGATTGACCGTGATGGATGAGGCGATCAATCGCCTTATCCCTCCAACGGTTCATAATGATTGGTTTGTTAATCTTGATCCGGTTCAATGTGTCTGTTCTAGCGGCCTGGTCGGCGCTTTTTGGGGTTGCTGACCGGTCTTTTTTTCCAGATAGGCGCGCATGAGGTGGAGCAAATCTGAGGGTGCATAGGGTTTTAATAGAAAGCCATCGGCACCTGCCCTCAGGCATTGTTCGCCGACTTCAGTGCCCGATACCACAAATATGCCCATGCGGTCATAATGCCGGTCGGCGCGCAGGTGAGTGAGCAGTTCCATTCCGTTTATCTCGCGCAGATGAACGTCCAGCAGCAGGAGTTCGGGTTGTTCCGTTCGAATGGTTTCGACAATTACATCGCTGCCGCCATTCGCAGGGATAACGGTCTGAAAGCCTTCGATTTCCAGGAAGGTTTTCAAGAGAGCGACCGTCATGGGGTCATCTTCAACCAGCAACACTTTGGGCATCGGCTGTCTCTTTGATCGCTTTGGTCCTCACACGTTTTCGTTCGGGGGTCGAGGGAGCAGGCTCAAGGGCTGCCTCCAGTACCTCATCCACCGTCTCGACGAAGATGAATTTTATCTGCCGACGGATTTCCTCGGGCAGATCTTCGAGGTCGAGTTCGTTGCGCTTGGGCAAGATCACAGTCGTCAATCCAAATCGGTGGGCGGCCAGGACCTTTTCTTTTACACCGCCGATGGGCAATACCTGGCCACGAAGGGTTATTTCACCGGTCATACCGACGTCAGGGCGCACGCGCCGGCCGGATATGAGCGATACCAGGGCGGTGGCTATGGTCACACCGGCTGATGGACCGTCTTTAGGTTGGGCGCCAGCAGGGATGTGCAGGTGAATATCCGATTTGTCGAAGAATTGTTCATCCAAACCGAGCTGCCCGGCGCGCGAGCGCACGTACGATAGAGCTGCGCGCGCCGATTCCTGCATCACGTTGCCAACCGATCCGGTGATTTGGAATCCTTTGTTGCCGGGCATCCGTGTGGCCTCGATGAACAACACCTCCCCGCCAGTCGCCGTCCAGGCCAGGCCGGTAGCCACACCAGGGACACGCGTACGCGCCAGGATTTCCTCATTGCCCAGGAAAAGCGGCCGGCCTAGGAACTCGCGCACTTTCTCAGGGTCGACTTCTATCATCCGGGCTTTACCTTCCGTGATCTGCGTTACCGCCTTGCGGCAAACCGCTGCGATCTCGCGTTCGAGATTGCGTACACCTGCTTCGCGGGTGTAATTGCGGATGATGGCGCGCAGAGCTTCATCCGTGAAGCGGATTTCTTCCGGGCGAAGGCCGTTCTCGCGCAGTTGGCGAGGAACCAGGTATTGCCGGGCGATTGCGAGCTTCTCTCCTTCTGTGTAGCCGGCGATATGGATGACTTCCATGCGGTCCAACAGCGGGGCGGGAATGGTTTCAAGCTGGTTGGCGGTGGTAATAAACATGACCTGGGAGAGGTCGAAGGCCACTTCGAGATAATGATCGCGGAACTCGAAGTTTTGTTCAGGATCGAGGACTTCGAGCAAGGCAGAAGCTGGGTCTCCGTGAAAGTCGTAGCTGAGTTTGTCGATCTCGTCCAGCATAAAGACCGGATTGCGTGTTTCCACACGTCGGAGGGCTTGCAGAATGCGGCCAGGCATGGCTCCGATGTACGTGCGGCGGTGACCGCGAATTTCGGCTTCATCGCGGACACCTCCCAGGGAAATGCGCACAAATTTACGGCCCATCGCACGGGCGATGGATTGACCCAGGGAGGTCTTCCCGACGCCCGGAGGTCCAACGAAGCACAGGATTACCCCCTCGCGCTCCTTACGGATCATATCGGCGGCTGGCCGCTCCTGGAATTCCTGGCGACGCTCCAAACGAAGCTTCCGCACGGCCAGAAACTCCAGGATGCGTTCCTTGACATCGTCGAGGCCGTAATGGTCCTGGTTCAACACTTCCCGTGCGTGAGCGATGTCGAGATTATCCTCGGTGGTGGTAGACCAGGGTAATGAAACCAGCCAATCCAGGTATGTCCGGATGACGCCGTATTCGGCGGCGGCGGTAGGCAGGCGCGATAACCGATCCAGCTCGCGGCGAGCCTGCTTCTCGGCTTCCTCAGGCATGTGCGCCGCCTCGATCTTTTTGCGGAATTCCTCGATATCGGCGGCTTGTTCATCGCCTTCGCCCAGTTCTTTCTGGATGGCCTTGAGCTGCTCCCGCAAGAAGTATTCGCGCTGCATCTTCTCGATCTCGGAGCGGGCCTCATTTTGGATTTTCAGACCCAGCTCGAGCATCTCGCTTTCGCGCGCCAGGATGGTGATCAATCGGTGAAGTTTTTCGGTGACCGAATCCAGCTCCAGAATTTTTTGCGCCTCTTCCAATTCCATGCGCTGGAAATTGGCGATCGTGTACACCGTCTGGAGCGGCTCTTCGATCTGGGTAATCGAGGCCACCAGCTCACGCGGCATGGAGGGGATCATCTCTGCCACGTGTTCGAACTGGTCGCGGGCATTGCGCGCCAGCGCTTCGACTTCCATGCCGGTTTCAACTATTTCGGGTAGGGGCTGGATGCGCGCCTTCAGATAAGGCTCTCGTTGAGTGTACTCGTCGATGCGGATACGCGCCAACCCCTGGACCAGCAGGCGGATGGTGCCATCCGGCGCGCGGAATAGGCGATGGATCATCGCCAGGGTGCCGATGGTGTAGAGATCCTCCGGCCCTGGGGTCTCCAGCTCGGGTTTGCGCGAAGCAACCAGTCCGATGAGTCGATCCGCGGCGACAACATCATCCACCAGGCGTATCGAGCGCGGTTGCCCAATGGTCAGAGGAACGATCGTCTGCGGATAGACGACGATTCCGCGCAAAGGCAGGATGGGTAATTCCTCCGGAAAATTGATCTTCTGCCCCTCGTCTTTGCTCTCCAGCTCTATATTCGATGCGCCTTCGCCGTCTGATCCTTCCTGATTGAAATAGATCGTCATAGCCTTCAGGTCGGCTGGCGAATTCTCGCGGACCAACCCGGTCTGGAATTGCTTTTCGAAGTGCGCGTTCGAATCTGTAGGCATCGTATCAGTGTTCATTGACCTTGATATCAATCGGACGGGATTTAGGCAGCAGAACCAGCAGGAAACCGTCGCTGTATTCGGCGGTGATATGGTCGATATCAACCGGCCCGGGCAGTTCAAGCGCGGTGCTGAACTCACCAAAGCGGATCTCCATTTGGTGGTATGCCCGCTTCTCGGCCACATCGGGTCGAACACCGGATATGGTGAGAATATTGTCGTTCAGGCTGACGGTGAAGTTCGTTTCGGCCATACCGGCGATCTCGACGCGGACGATATAGCGATCCTCGACCTCGTAGAGGTCGGTGGGAGGTTGCCATACATGGGGCTGGAGGTTGGCTTGCCAGCCGACAACCCGAGCAATCAGGTGAGCCGATTCGTAATAGACGGGATTAGTCCTACGAGATCGCGAGGATTTCAGATTCAAGGAAATCATCATATCATCTCCGTGCTACGGGCAAGTGCGAAGGGAGCCGTTAGAGAGCGGCTACAGCGGCCTGCAGGACTTCATCGTAGTGCGGCTCCTGGCCGAGGACCGGCATGTAATCCGCATAACGCACTATGCCATCGCGGTCGACCACGAAGACTGCCCGGCGTTCAAGGCGCGGTTCTTTCATCAAAGTTCCATATTTTTCGCCAAAGTCGGCGTAGACATGATCGGAGAGTACGATCACCTGGTCGATACCCGCAGCCCCGCACCAGCGTTTTTGGGCGTAAGGCAAATCCATACTAATGACCAGGACGCGGATGTCCTTGCTCAACCTGGCGGCATCCTGGTTGAACCTGCGTGTTTCACGATCACACACATCTGTGTCGAGCGAGTGAACTGCGGCGATGATGCGCACTTTGTTTTCCGTTGAAGCCAGCCCGCGAACCACTTCCCAGTCCTGATTATGAACCTCGAATTCGGGCGCCATCTGCCCTACCACGATGTCAGGACCGACGATCGTGACATCTCGCCCCTTAAATACGATCAAACCTTTTCTCTCCATACCATTAACTCCTTCTGTATAATCGGCTCATACGCTGCGCCCCCGGCGGGAGTCGAACCCGCAACCATCGGATTAGAAGTCCGGTGCTCTGTCCATTGAGCTACGAGGGCATGAGTATCCGTATAGCGCTATTTGCCAGGCCAATGCTGAGGGTGTCGCCACCCGCAAATCGACTCACCATTTTCGAATAAAATTATACTCCGTACCCACAATTCCAATATCGTTTATTGCTTTCTCGAAGCGATGCGCACAATAATCAGCATCATGATCACGTGTGTGATCTGACTTCAAAGAACCTCATTTGAAGTTCCTGTCGCGGCTATCCACTTAGGAGCACAATCAGAAGGGCATTCGATCTCAGGCGGGTCTGGGGCGTATTCCACGATAGACCTGTGGTCCGGAAAGAGTACGCAGGATCATATCGGCTGGCCGGCCAAGTTTTGCGCTCAGCTCGATGGGCGTCATGGGTTTGTTGCCGTTGGCGACCAACACACGGAATACTGCATCCACCAGGGTGGTGTGCTCGCTTAAAAATCCTGGCTGCCTGGAGCAATGGTCCATCAGCGCCTGTTGGAGCCCATCTACCTGCCGCACCTCAGCGGTTTCGGCATCCACCCAGTCAATCAATGTATCATCGTTGTCAAAATCGGCAAAGATTTCCTGGTGCTGGCTGCATAATAAACTGTAGAGGAAGATGCGCCAGTTATTGTCATGCTGCTTCCACCAATCAAAATCGATTTGGAATGGGGTATTGAGGGTTGGTTTAACCAGGCTGAACCGTCTGACTTCGTCCATCAATAGCCCTCCTGGGCGACGGTTTCGCTCAGCCGGTAGTACAGATCACCGACATGGATGAATTTGGGATCGGTGGCAAGCCTGGCAAAGAGCAAACCGGGCGGGCAACGGCGAACTACATTAACTGCGGCATACAGCTCCTGGGCGTGCACGTTGCCCTGGGGGGTGAGCTTGGCGAGCTCACGCAAAATATCCGTTATCACCTTATCGAGAGGGACTTTCTGCCAAGCGGACGTTTCCCAGGCGGCCGATTCCAAGGCAGCATCATCGGGGATAGCAATGACCATGCGTTCGTCGAAGCTGGCGGTCACGGTCTGCTTCAACATGGCGAAGACAATGCCGCCATCCGCGCCGATTAACACGGTGCGAATCCACTCGCGGGTCGAGCGGCGTTTCTCTACGGAGACCTCCACCTCGCCGGGCTTCTTACCACGGCGAATACGGACGAAATTTCCCGGGATCAGGCCCTGGGAAGTATACCAATCCCGCAGACCATAGACGTAATGGTTGGGACGTACAACCCAGCCCGGGAATGTTTCCCCATCAAAGACGAAGGTGAAGCGCACGCGTGGAGCTTCATACGCCGTAGGGAAAAGACGGCGCACCCGGTCGGTTAGCGGCAGCGTTCCGGCGTGCCAATGGGGGTAAATCAGGCAGACAGAAACCTCGTCCTCGGCCGGCTCATAGGTATGCAGCGGTGAAAGCTCGTCGTCTAACTGGGCTTCCAGGCTGAGCATATCTGCCGTAAGGACGGAGCGGTCATAATCTTGCGGGCTGAAGCGCAGCGTACGAGGTGTGTTGCGCACACCCTCCGGCTCCAGACGGTTAAGGAACCAGAGCACTTCGCCGGCCGGGCCGACTTCGTCGAAGCGCGGATCTTCCTGCAAAGCGAGATTTAGGGAAAATTCGGTCAGCTTGAGATTGACATCGGTGGGCAGCTCGATCTGATCGAGTATCGCCTTGGTCGGCAGGGGGCCGCCGCCTGTCTCATCCAGCACCGCTTCGGCCAGGTTAAGGTATCCGATGTTTACATCCACCAACAGGGCGCGAGGGAACCAGCGGCCGGCGATGCGCACCAAATCTGGATTGGCTTCGAGTTTTTGCTCGAGCAGGCTGGCGATTCGGTCGCCGTACCTGGCGAAGACCTTTGCGTGGTCAAACTGTTCGTCATCCTCGGCCACTTCCACCGGCTGGTTGAGGCGGTGATCTTCCAATCCAGCGGCGAATTCACGCTTCTCCCCGTTATTGAACTCAACGCGGATGACTTCGAAAGGTGGGAGCTGCGGATTGCGCCCCTTGCGCACCGATTTGACCGTACCTTTGGCCCAATTTAGCGCAGGGAAAATCAGCGATTGACCCTCGCTATAATGTTCTTTGGGCATATAGATGCGCCCTTCGGCGCGCTGCTGGCTTTTCAGCGCCTCTTTTTCCCTGCGGATGCGCTCAGCGATCAACGCCAATGCCAGTTCTTTTGGGGTTTGCGGTGTTTCGAGCTCCAGCAAATAGTTATAAACGAAATCCAGATCGTCTTCGGAGATCTCGAAATTTTCCCAGTAATCTGCGCGCAGTTTCAATGGGGCAAGGACCATAGCGATGCCTTACCTATCCGTGCTAAAATGTGAAGCTTGATCATGCGTAAAAACTGGAATAATCTTGCCACGTGAATAGTTTCTCAAACCTGAATTGCCCGAGAAATAATTATACCCTACCCTGGCGGTGTTTCAAGGACAAGTTTGCAATTAATTTATTATAGCATTGTCGTGATGATGGCGCTGTCAAAAGAGGAAGGCCGGGCATCAAGGGAAGGGATGATCCAGCCAAACTTGAGGATCGACTTCCTCTCCATTCACCCACACTTCGAAGTGCAGGTGCGGTCCGACGGCTCGCCCGGTAGATCCGATCTGCCCGATCAGCTGACCCTTCTGCACCACGTCGCCGACTTTGACCTCGATTTGTGATTGGTGGGCGTAAAGGGTGTAGATGCCCCAACCATGATCGATGATTGTCGCATTGCCCCGCACGGTAAGCGGCCCGGCGAAGACCACCACACCCGGCGCGGCCGCATAGATGTTCAGGCTGGCGCACACACCAAAATCCAGACCCCCATGAAAGTATATATATGGACCGTTATTATAGGAGCGGCGATCACCGAACCAGGATTTGATGCATATGGGCTGGTCAACCGGGGTTTGAAAGATGCCATCCCAACGGCGTTGTGGATCCGCCGCGGCGGTCAGATTTTCAAGAAGCCGGAGCTCACTATCGTTCGCCTGAGGGTCGAGCGTCTCTGGCGCCACATACAAAGGGGGGTCCTTCGGGTAATTCCCATCGGCGACAACCACCATCTGCTCAAAATCAAAGCTCGAACCGTCCTGACGCACGCCTTTCAATTCGAGCGGGTAAAGGCCGGGATCGGCCAGAGCGTTAATGCCCTGCAAGGCGACGTAATTATTGCCTTCGCCAGCGGAGAAGAAATGCAGCGCGTGGCCGGCTAACACGCCGCTCAGGGTGAGCGGCTGCCGGGCGCTGATGGTAATTTCAGTGGTTTTTCCCTGAACCAACGGCAGAGGTGAGATGGTCACGCTCTGGATAGATGGATCGATGGCGCCGTTCTCGCCAGCTTGATCGGTTGGAAAGAAGATCGGCTCGCCGGGAAGTGCATCCCATGTGCCGCCCAGGCCGTTATCGCTGACTAACGCCCAGGGATCCTGACCGTTTACAGCAGCCAGCTCGAGCAGCGTCTCACCGGGCGTTGCCATCGCCTGACCGGTCAGGCTCTTATTTTGCTCCTCCTGCGGGATGACCAGCGTGGACCCGGCGAACAACTGAGCCGGGCTGGTGATGTGGTTCAAGCGGACGAGCATATCTGCGCGTATCTGGTAGCGCCGGCTCAAGCTGAGCAGGCTCTCTCCAAAAGGAACGGTCTCTGTGGTCAATACACCGCTGACCCCTTGCAATCCGGGGATAACCAGTTGCTGGCCAGCCTGAAGTGCATTGGGGTTGGCCAGGTTGTTGGCAGCAATCAGATCGCTCACTGAAATGTTAAACCGCGCGGCGATATCGGTCAGCGTGTCGCCGGGTTGGACAATATAAACCGGCTGGTTGGGATTTTGATCTTGCGCCAGAACGGGCGTGGATTGCACGACCCACAGCAAGGCAAGGAGGATCTTAAGCCAGCGCGACATCTTCGATGGCTACCTGATCACCGACCTGGAAATCTGCCAGCCGGTCGGGGTGGATCTCTAATACAAAACGCGCCGCCCGTGACGGCATGTAGAATGGCCGCCAAGGGCGCGCCCGTTTAACGTCAACCACACGCATGTGGCTGTCGATCCAAATCACTGCCAGGTCAAAGGGCACGAAAAACATGTGGATGGCGGCATCCAGGCGGTTGTCGCGTGCCTGTTTCAATAGCAGGCCATCGTCCCTGGCAAGGCTGCGACGAAACATCAGGCCGCGCAAGCGGGTGATGAAGGAATCCGCATACGGCACTCTGATTTCGTGGGTCAGCGGGCGGGTCAGATTGCGGATGGATGCGAGCGGCATGGAACCAAAGTGTGTTTACGCCTTCGGGCGGCGGCGCATTGAATTCAGGATTCGAGGGTCTGTTTGCCAGCCAGAACTTTGTCCACGCTTTCGAGAAGCTCCTGTGGGCGGAAAGGTTTACAAATGTAGTCGTCGGCTTTGGCGATGTGCAGACCGAGCACTTTATCGATCGATTGTGACTTCGCGGTGATGATAATGACCGGTATGTTATGGGTCGTCTCGTTGAGCTTGAGCTGTTGATAGACATCCCAGCCGTCCAAATCCGGCATCATCAGATCCAGCAGCACCAGCGCAGGCGCTTCGGAGCGGATCAGATCCAACCCCTGGCGCCCCCCTTGCGCGCCGATCACTTGATAACCTCGCCGGTTCAAGATCAGGGTGACCAGGTCGATCATCTCCTGATCGTCCTCAATATACACGATTTTTCGGGTATCATTTGGATCTTCCATGTTCGCTCCTCGCCTGTGGAATTAAGTTTACCACAGGCCCCATACGGCGCAACGAAATCGGGTGCACGTGCGTATAATGACCTGGAATGTCAATGGATATCGCTCGGTTTATGGCAAGGGTCTGACAGATTGGGTGCTCGCGTCACGCCCGGATGCGCTTCTGCTTCAAGAGGTCAGGGTGCATCCGCAACAGTTGACGGAACACCAGCGCAGCCTGGCTGGTTACTGCGCGTTTTGGAATCCGGCTGCAAAGCCGGGCTACAGCGGCGTGGCGACTTTTCTGCTGGAGCCGGTTGAAGGCATCCGTTACGGGTTAGGCGACGCGGGTTTCGATGATGAGGGCCGTGTGATCCGCACACGGCACGAGGACTTCTTGCTGTACAACGTCTATTTTCCGAGCGGCAGGCGTGGACAGGAGCGAGTGGCGTTCAAACTCGATTTTTATGCCCATCTGTTCGAAATATGCGACCGGCTGCACGCACAGGGGGAGAAAATCATCCTCGCGGGCGATTTCAATACCGTTCACGAGGAAATCGACCTAGTACTTCATCAAAATAGTTTTGTTAGGCAGCACGATTTGAGCAAGATCTGGCACAGCTCGACAAAGTCCATGCAAGGATTAAAACTCCAAACA
>Ga0078972_1000645_pt1 | contig 142755 bp, 115 predicted proteins | sample YelNatPaOPGAMG01_FD_67568 | JGI IMG/M metagenome (GOLD analysis project Ga0078972, IMG submission 67568) | Hot spring thermophilic microbial communities from Obsidian Pool, Yellowstone National Park, USA - OP-RAMG-01 (SPADES assembly) (version 2) | ecosystem: Environmental > Aquatic > Thermal... | reverse complement strand
TGGCCAGGTAGACCTGTCGGTTTGCCGAGTCGGCGAGCGCGGGTGAAATCAGCCTTGCGGAAGCCGCATCATCCGGCGGGTGACACCAGGTGACGCCTGGGTGACGCCGGTTTTGGCGGTGGTGTCACCCTACACTCGACTCACAAGTCTTTCGGCGTCAAACCCTTGCAAGGTTGCGGGTGACTTGGGTGACGCGGGTGACGTCAATTTCCGTAACTTTTGCATAGTGAAAGCCTCGCTTAAGGACTTTTCCGGAAGTGACGTCAGCTCCGTCACCTGTGTCACCCAAGCCGTTGCTCTTCGTGGGCAAGCAATCCGATTCCGCACCACCCTCTTACTCCCTTGGCTCTCCGGTGCGGCTCGCAGCCTCGGGCCCGAAGAGCCGCCGCGAACTCCCTGGCATGGATCAGCCGCTTCTCGCCGTTCTCGCGGCAGTAGGTCTCGTACGCTTCACGCAATTTGGCCGCGGGCGTCCAGGCGTTGGGAGCCAGGACGCAACAATCGGCGATAAAATCGCGCAGCGGGTCCATGTCTTCCTGGTACTGCCGGGTGGCCTCCTGCACCACGTCAGGCACAGCAAGACCGTCTTGCTGCCAGCGAAGACAACCTTCAACCGCCCAGGCCAGAATCGCCGGGCCGGATTCTTCGACGTCCTTCAGCCGCGCTTTGACCGAAGGATCGCGGCGATCGGGCGGGATCACATGCTCGAACGGTACGCGCAGGATGCGTCGCCACAGAGCCGAATCGTCGTGGCGCACACGCGGGGCATGGTTGGCGGCTAACCACAGCTTGAATTGCGGTACGAATTCGAAGGCTTCCTGGTAGAGGAAGCGAGCCCGCACGGTGTCTCCGCCCGTGAGCAGCTTCACCAGAGCCTCGGCCAGCCGGCGGCCCTCGTCCACCTCCATGCCGACCACGAAGCGGCGGCCGGCAAGCTCGGCGATATCGTTACGAATTCCGCCGGCGTCAAGCCTTTGAATAAAGCTCTCGAAGTCGGCCGTCCTGGCATAATCGCCAAGCACCGATCGAATCGCTTCCAGAAAAGTGGACTTTCCCGAGGCCGCAGGGCCATGCACAAAGAAAAGCTTTTCTTCCGCGGTGGAACCGGTCAGGCTGTAGCCTACGGCTCGTTGGAGAAACTCGATCAGTTGGCGATCGCCGCCGCAGGCTTCTTCCAAGAACCGTTCCCACAGCTTGCTGCGGGCGGCAGGGTCATACCGCACGGGCGCCATGCGCGTGCAGTAGTCTTCTCGACGGTGCGGGCGAAGGTTTCCGGTGCGCAGATCAATCGTGCCATTCAGACAGTTCAATGTCCAGGGGTCGGCGTCAAATTGCTCCGGCAAAATCGGAATACCCGGCTCCGATTGAGCCGATACCAACGCCGCCCGCTTCCTGTCGGTACTCTCGGACCGGATCGCCCACAAGGCGGTCTGCTTCCTGCGTTCCGCATCCGGCAAACTCCAGGCAGCTTGATACAACTCCCTGGCAACGGCTTTGGCCAGCTCCATGACGCGGCCTGTTCGATCCGGTTCCCAGCGCCGGCCGCTCCAGATCCACCAGGTCTTTTGTGGGTGACAGTAACGCAGGTCTTTCCCGTGGCGCAGGACGAGCCGCTCACCATTGCCTGAGTCGGTCAATGGCAGCCGGACAAAGCGATCCTCAGGATCGGCCAGGCTGGAATCGTTTGAGGGTTCGGTCTGCGTAAGCTTGCGCCCGTCCGCTGCCCGCGGAGCCGCGCCGGTCTCCATGCCGAGCCAGCGTAACGCGGTCTTGAGTACCTTCTCGTGGATCAGCTCGGCCAGCGTCGGGTATCCGGTCAGCTCGCCGCCGTCGCGGAAGCGCTCGAAGGTGTGCGCCACCTCGGCCTCGGCCTGGCGCAAGTCGGCGGCTGCGCCCCACAGGCAGCGATAGATGGCGCGCACGAACTGCGTTGTCTCTGCCTGGCTCCAGCCAGCGCGCGCCAGCAGGCCAGCCAGCGCCAGGAACGCCTCGTTGCGGCTGCCCTCGCCCGGAAAGTGCCGCGCCAGCAGCGCCGCGGCGGCCACGCGCGAAACGGCGCGCTCCAGCTCGGCAGCAGAAACGCGCGCAGGCTCAGGCCGGCAACCCGGCTCGAACCGCACCAGCTCGCCGCTCGGGTGAGTACTGGGAGGCACGATCGTTTGCGCGCCGGTCTCGCCGTGCCTCGACAAGCCGCGCAGTTCCGCCAGGCTTGCGCCGGTCAGCGGGCACTTGTACTGCCGCGTTGTCGGCGTCGGCTCGCACACATACATGGCATGCGAGCCAGGCTTGGATTCCCGGCCGTACCGGAAGGCGGTGTCCGGCAGCAGTTCGCGTGCGGCCGCGGCGGCTTCCGAGGCGTCCAGGTCCACATCGGTCAAGCCGCCCACACCGAGAAGCAGGCCGACATTCTGGCCCCGGCCGTTGAAGTACTGCGGTATGTCCGCCAGCGTCAGGCGCAGCTTTTGCCACTCCGGCAGCACCGGCCGCTTCTCGCGATGGGGCACGGGTATGGGAGCGAAGCCGCGCCGGGCGTACTCGGCGGCCGCCTCAGCCACGCTCGGCGCCATACTCAGCCCCCGCCGGCGCGCCAAGAATCTCGGGCGTGACAAGGTACCGAACGGAATGGCCGAATTTCCTCCAGTAGAGGCCGCCATGGCCAGGCTTCGGCCAGACCCTTCCGGCTCGAAGGTCCTCCACCCGCCAGTTTCGCAGCGCACCCGGCGATATACCGATCAGCCGCGCCATTTCCGTATCTTTTACCCAACGGATTCCGCTTTCTGGCGTTGTCATAGTCCGGCTTCAGTTTACCGGCGAGTAACAAGCGAAAATCGTCGCCGCCCGAGTATCTGTTCGAGTTTTAAAGGGAAAACGAAGCGGCTCGGCGCGTTATCGGTAACCGCGTATGTTGCGGCTTTCAGCAAAGTAGGACTATAGGCAGCGGTACGGTTTCGGCCCCCCTGCACCTCCGGCACTTCTTGTAACACGCGCGGAACCGGAAGCGCCGGCGGCTTGCGGCGCACGGCGCCGCCGTTGCTAACTCGATCATCTTTGCCACGCTTCACTTCCTGACGCGGAATTAGCGCCTCCGCTTTCTATACGCGGTTGCATGCTGTCCTGCGGCTGATTGGCGTTGACAAGCGGTGAATGGGCACGGCTCCCTCCAGTTCCCACTTGCCCGCGCCAGAGCGCCCGCCCCCAAAGCCTTCGGATCTGGTGGCTCCCGACTGCGCAAGGTGCGGTGAGCGCCCGCCACGGGGCCGGTTTCCGGGCAGCGCCCGGGGGACGATCTTGAGACCCGGCCACGCACACGTCCTGCGTGCGCAGCAGTGATAAGCTGGGGTAGGAAACGGGCCATGCGGGTGTGGTTGGTGTGCCTGCCGCTGGCTTTGATGGCCCAGTGGCCTGCGGAAATTTTCGAGCAAGGGGAACCCACTCCGCAAGGTGAACTGGACCGGTTGGTCTTCGCGCAGTGGCAGCGGTTGGGCATACGACCGGCGCGATTGTGTTCGGATGCCGTTTTTGTGCGGCGCGCCTACCTGGACGTCCTGGGAAAGCTGCCCGAGCCTGATGAGGTGGAACGCTTCCTGGGCGACAGCAGCCCCGACCGGCGCCGCCGCCTCATAGACCGCCTGCTCGAACGCGAGGAGTTCGCCGATTACTGGGCCATGAAGTGGTCCGATCTGCTCCGTGTCAAGGCGGAGTTCCCCATCAATCTTTGGCCGCAGGCAGCGCAAGCATACTACCGCTGGATTCGGGCGTCGTTGCGCGAAAACAAGCCCTATGATCAGTTCGCCCGCGAGCTGCTTACTGCAAGCGGCAGCAATTTCCGCGATCCGCCCGTGAATTTCTACCGCGCCGTGCAAAACCGCGAGCCCCGTGGCATCGCGCAGGCCGTGGCCCTCACTTTCATGGGCGCCCGCGCCGACAAGTGGCCGGCCGAGCAATGGGACGGGCTGGCTGCCTTCTTTTGCTGCGTAGGTTTCAAGCCGACACGCGAGTGGAAAGAGGAAATCGTCTACTTCGATCGGACCAAGCTCCGCGCCGGACAAACGGCACGTTTGCCGGACGGAACCCAAGTCCGGCTAACAGGTGAACAAGACCCGCGCGCGCTTTTTGCAGCATGGCTGGTGGCGCCCGGGAACCCATGGTTTGCCCGCAATATCTCGAACCGCGTATGGTCATGGCTGCTGGGGCGCGGCATCATTCACGAACCCGATGACATCCGTCCGGACAATCCGCCGTCCCATCCGGAGCTTCTGGCGTATCTCGAGCGTGAGCTGGTAGCGGCTCGTTACAACCTGAAACACCTGTTCCGGCTCATCCTGAACTCGCACACTTACCAGCTCTCTGCCCTGCCCCGCGACCATCGCCCGCAAGCCGCTGAGCACTTCGCTTTTTACCCCTTGCGCCGGTTGGAGGCCGAGGTGTTGGCGGATGCCCTGTGCGCCATTACCGGCACCTCGGAAAGGTACGTAAGTCCCATTCCCGAGCCGTTCACGGTGATGCCAGAAGGACAAACTGCAGTTACCCTGCCCGATGGCAGCATCACGAGTCCGTTTCTCGAATTGTTTGGCCGTCCTCCGCGAGATACCGGTTTGGAGTCGGAGCGTAGCAACCGGGTGACGGCAGCCCAGCGGCTGCATTTGTTGAACTCCAGTCACATCCATCAGAAACTACAGAACAGTCCCAGGTTGCGGATGCTGGTGCGCAACAGCAAGGGTCTGCAACAAGTCGTAAATAATCTTTACCTGCTGATCCTTTCTCGCTATCCAACGCAGCAAGAATTGCAAGCGATAATCAGTCATTCGCGCTCGGGCGTTCCCGCGCGCGAGGCGATACAAGACCTGGCGTGGGTTCTGATCAATACCTCGGAATTCCTGTACCGGCACTGAGAGGAGGGAACCATGGGAGACCAAGGGTGCGGAATTTCGCGGCGCGAGCTGCTGTGCATGGGGGCGGCACTGGCGACCGGGGCGGCGGCGCGGGCCGCGCAGCCTGAGGCCAAGGCACGCTCGGTCATCCAGATATGGCTGTGGGGCGGGCCGGCCCATCTGGACACCTTCGACCCCAAGCCGGAGGCGGGCAATGACTACTGCGGCCCCTTCACCAACCCCATCTCCACGAAAGTGGACGGGCTGCGCCTTTGCGAGTTACTTCCTCTCCTCGCGCAGCAGGCGCATCGTTACTCGGTCATCCGCAGCATGACTCACGGCATCAATGCCCACGAGACCGCTTCTTACGTAGTGCAAACGGGGCGCATGCCGGGCGGCCGCGACGTCTTTCCTTGCGTGGGTGCGGTGGTGTCTTACTTCAAGGGTTATAACGCAGGTTACCGTGGCCTGTTGCCGCCCTACATTGTTTTGACGGAGCCCCAGGGGCGTTTTTCCGAGGCGGGTTTCCTGGGATCCCGCTACAAACCCTTCGCCACCGGAGGCAATCCCGCCGCTCCCCGCTTCGCTGTAGAAGGCATTGTGGCGCCGGGGATTTCTGACGGGCAACAGAAAGCCCGACGGGAATACCTCAAGCGCCTGGACGTGTTGTCGCAAGCGATGAGCCAGGACCCGCAATTGAGTGGGTTCCGGGAGGCAGGAGAGCAGGCTTATGACCTGATTCTGGGCGATGCGGGCAAGGTTTTCGATCTGAGTCAGGAGAAAGAACAAGTCCGGGAAGCCTATGGCCGTAACGTTTTCGGTCAATCCTGTTTGGTCGCCCGGCGCCTGGTGGAACGCGGTGTGCCCTATGTGACCATCAATTATCGCGGCTGGGACACTCACAAACAGCACTTTCAGGCCATGCGCCGCCTGCTCCCCGAACTGGACAGGGGCCTGGCCACCCTGCTGGAAGATCTCGATCAGCGCGGTTTGCTCAAGACCACGATTGTCTGGTGCGGCGGCGAGTTCGGGCGAACCCCGCGCGTGTTGTGGGAGCCTCCCTGGAACGGCGGACGCGGCCACTGGGGCAATGTGTTCTCGGTGCTGGTGGCCGGGGGCGGGTTCCGTGGCGGCTGTGTCGTCGGCTCCTCCGACGCCAAGGGCGAAGAGGTCAAGGATCGCCCCGTTTACCCCGTTGACTTGATCGCCAGCATTTACACCTTACTAGGTATCGATCCCCAAGCCCGCCTGCCCCACCCGCTGGGTCAGGACGTAAAGGTATTGCCGGCTCCCGGCGAAGTCCCCAGCGGGGGCATACTTCGGGAGATTATGTAAGCGACATGATGCCCGTGCTCAGCCGAAAGAGGCAGCAGACGATCACCTTGTGGATCGTCGCATCTCTGTCGCTGCTCGCGCAGCAGCCTGCGCCCCACATCGGCTACGTGTACCCGGCGGGGGCTCGGCAAGGAGCGGAGTTGGAGATCATCGTCGGCGGCCAGTACCTGGCAGGTGCGCGCCGCGTCTATTTCTCCGGTACCGGCTTGGAAGCCGAGGTGGTCGGTTACGAACGCCCCCTGACTCCAGCCGAGGTGGCCAAACTGAGAGAACAGTTGCAAGAATTGGTTCAGAAACGGACCGAAGCCGGCGCCCGCGGGTCCCGGGAGGCCGTGTCCCAACTGGACAAACAGATCGCTGAACTCAAAGAGAAGCTCGCCGTTTCAGCACGCCGTCCTGCCAGCGCGGCCATCGCGGAAACCGTAAAGCTCCGCGTGCGCGTGGCGGCGGGAGCGCCGTGCGGACGGCGGGAACTGCGGCTGCTCACAAACGCCGGGCTGACCAACCCGCTGGGCTTCTGGATCGGACAACTGCCCGAATATTCGCGTCCGCCTGTCAAGGTCGTAACGGAGCCGGGCAGCGGCGTGCCCGTACTGCTGCGTCAGCAACGGGACCGCAGCGACAATGACCCTGTGGAGATAACCCTGCCCGCGATCTTGAACGGCCAGATCGGCCCGGCCAGCGTTCACCGCTACCGCTTCCACGCCCGTCGTGGCCAGCGCCTGGTTATTGAAGTCAGCGCCCGGGAACTGATTCCTTATATCTCCGATGCAGTACCGGGCTGGTTTCAAGCTACTTTGATCCTTCGTGACGCGGAAGGGCGGGAAGTGGCCTTCGCCGGGAGTTATCGCTTCAACCCCGATCCGGTACTTTTGTTTGAAGTTCCCCGCGACGGCGACTATTTACTCGAGGTGCGCGATTCTCTCTACCGCGGCCGCGAGGATTTCGTTTACAGAATCCGTGCCGGCGAGTTACCCTTTTTGGCTGACATATTCCCGCTGGGCGGAAGGGCAAGCAAGCGTCTTACAGTGCAGCTTGCGGGTTGGAATCTCCCGACTTACCGACTGCGCTTGAAGCCGGCTGAAGACTCGCGTGAGATCCGCGTCCGGAAGGACGGCCTGTGGTCTAACAGCCGACCCTTTGTGGTCAGTCGCTGGCCGGAATTGTCGGAAAAAGAGCCGAACGACGAGCTGACCCGCGCGCAGCGGGTGAAGCTTCCCGTGGTGATTAACGGCCGCATCCAGGCAAGCAAGGATCGCGACGTTTTCCGCTTCGAAGGGCGCGCCGGGCAAACGATCGTCGCGGAAGTGTACGCTCGCCGCGCAGGATCGCCTCTTGACTCTTTCCTCGAGCTGCTGGACTCGGCCGGGCGGCCCCTGGCTTCCAGCGACGACGCCGAAGACCCCTCCGTGGCATTGGTTACTCACCACGCCGACTCGCGTCTGGAGTGGCGCTTGCCTGCCAAGGGGAGTTACTTCGTCCGGGTCAGTGATATTCAGGGCAAAGGCGGAGCGGAGTACGCGTACCGATTACGTCTCAGTGATCCAGTACCGGACTTTGAGTTGCGCCTGGCCCCTGCCAGTCTCAACGTGCGACGCGGGGCCACGGCCGTTTTCCGCGTGGCGGTGGTTCGCAAGGACGGTTTTGCGGGCGACGTAGCGTTGCGCTTGAAAAACGCGCCCGAAGGTTTTCGGTTGAGCGGCGCGCGAGTTCCTGCGGGTACGGACCAGCTGCGGCTCACCTTGACCGCACCGATGGCGAAGGCCGAAGAACCTTTCACCCTGCAATTGGAGGGCTGCGCCCAAATTGCCGGCAGGCAAGTCTGCCATGACGCCGTCCCGGCGGAAGATATGATGCAGGCCTTCGCTTATCACCATCTGGTCCCTGCCGAGCAATGGATGGTTCTGGTGCTCGGCGGCGCCTCAGGCCTTCCCTGGAAGCCTGCGGCGGAACGACCGGTACGTCTGCAACCCGGGCAGACCGCAACCGTGCGCCTGCCTTTGCTGAGCCGCAGGCTGGCAGAGAGACTTCAGCTCGAACTGGACGATCCCCCGCCCGGCGTCCGCCTGGAAGAGGTACACGCGGAGCGACAGGAGTTATTGCTGCGCTTCAGCCTCGACCCGCAGACCGCCAGGCCGGGGCTGCGCGGCAACCTGATCGTGAATGCGTTCCTGCTGCCGGCTCAAACCGCTGAGGGCAAGGCGAAGAACGTCCGCCGGCAGTTCGTCGGTCCGCTCCCGGCCATCCCCTTCGAGGTCGGCGCCCCTTAGCCGGGGCCGGCGCTCGCTGGTTTCTTGCGGAAGATCGCGATGGCTTCGATCTCCACCAGCAATTCCGGACGGCAGAGTACGGCCTGGACCGCCGTAGAAGCCGGCAGTGGGTCCAGGCCTTGTTCGCGGTAGAAGGCGGTGCGTTCCTCGTTGAAGGCAGCGTAGTCGCGCTCAATGTCCCGCAAGTAGCAGGTCGTGCGGACTACGTCTTTCCAACTGGCGCCTTCCGAGGCAAGCAAAGCAGTGATGTTGCTGAAGGTCCGGCGCGTCTGGGCGCGGAAATCGCCCACGTGGACCGACTCACCGCGCTCGTTGACGCTGGCCGTGCCGGATATGAACAAAATGACGATGTCGCCCAGCTCGACGCGAATGCCACGCGAAAAAGAGCTGGGTCGCGGATAGTGATAGGCTTCGCAGAGCACCTCCGGGGCGCTGATGGCTTTTTTCACCACGGGTGCCCCTTCGACCCTTCCGATGATGTCGTTCAATGACACCTGTTTCTCCTCCGGATGCGTGCGGGGCCTCCCGCCACGCTCACTTTTTAGTTTGACAAACCCGGATCGTATCCGGCGCGCGGTGCATCGGGCCTCCCCCACACCTCTGCGCGCCGCAGCGGGTAGGGCTATACGTCAGGGCGACGGAAGACTAACAAACGATACCGTCATGAAATTAGGATAAAAGGCTAAATGGCACGTATCCTGCCTCAGGCCGGCTTTGGTTACCACTGACGTCGGGAGCTGCGCGAGCGTGGAACGGGCGCGATGGTGCCCAACAAGAACCTAATATTGGCATCTCCGATCATTTTTGGTCTGACCTTGGTCAGGAGACGCGTGGCTCATTCCCGCCTTCAATCCGCAGTTAAGGGTGCAACGCTTTGAGCTCGACAACATCGCATTGAGCCTGGCTCACGGCCATGGCCTTGCAAGCCCGTTCCCCGGTCCTTCCGTCGGCAGCACGGGTTTCCCCGCACTCGGTTCCATGATCTCCGCCATCGCCGCGCCACCGTGCTCCTTGTGCACAGAGTCGCTCCACGCTATGCGCCCGACCTCCTGAGACACAGTCAGGTTTCATTCACTATGCGGACCTACGCTCGTGCTGTTATACTGTCTTCCGAAGTTACGGCGTAGAGCCGGCATCGTTTGGCCCTAGCGACCGCGCCGTTTTGCCGGGTCGAACTCCGGTGAGTGAGAACCCATTCAACTCGCTAATCGGTCAGCGGATTTGCCTGCCCGGGCATTTCGATGGGCCGGTGACCCTGGAGGAGGCCCGGCCGCTCGGCGCCTCCGACCGGAGCGGTTACGAACTTCGCGTCCGCCTGCCCGATGGCACGCTTCAAGAAACCGTCATCACCGCCGACGAGGCCTTATCTCTGTTCGCCGGTCGTGAGCCGCTGCCGGCGGCGCGGGCGCCGGTCCCGGCTGAAAAGTTCCGGCTCTTGGTGGAATCCGCCCGGATTCGCCTTGCCTACGCCCATGATCCGCAGTTTGCGGTCAGCCTCTCTGGCATCCGCACCCTGCCCCACCAAATCGAAGCCGTTTACCAAGCCATGCTCCCCCAGCCCCGACTGCGTTTCCTGCTGGCTGACGATCCCGGCGCCGGCAAGACGATCATGGCCGGCCTGCTGATCAAGGAGCTCAAGCTGCGTGGCGCCATCGAGCGGATCCTCATCCTCTGCCCCGCCCCTCTCACGATTCAGTGGCAGGACGAGCTGTTGCGCTGGTTCGGCGAGTCTTTTGAGATCATCTTCTCCGCCGTGGACCAGCAGCAGCTCACCAATCCTTGGGAGCGAAATTCGCAGGTCATCGCCTCCCTGGACTACGCCAAGCAGCCCGATGTGCGGGAGCGAGTCTGGCAGCAGCGCTGGGACCTTGTGGTCATTGACGAAGCACACAAGTGCTCCGCCCGCACGACCTCAGGAGGGCACGATCGGGAACCCAAAGTGGAAGCCACCAAACGGTATGAGCTGGCGGCCAGGCTCACCGCGGCAGCCGATCATGTCTTGCTGCTCACGGCCACCCCCCACCACGGCGACGAAGACAAGTTTGCCCATTTTCTTCGCCTGATTGACCCGGACTTGTTTCCTGAGCCTCACCGGCTTCAGCAAAAGTCAGCCGAGATTCGGCGGGAAATTCTCCGTCTGGGCAAGAATTCGCCCTGGTGCCTGCGCCGCCTCAAGGAAGACCTCCGGGATCTGAACGGCAAGCGGCTCTTTCCCGACCGGCACGCCCGCACCTTCACCTTCGAGCTCAATCGCGACGAATATGAACTCTACAAGAACGTCACCGGCTACATCAACGAGTTCATTCCGCAGCAGACCGGCCAGCGGCGTTCGTCCGCGGCGCTGACCCGAACGGTCCTGCAGCGCCGGCTGGTCAGCTCCACCTGCGCCATTCATGAGTCTTTGAAGCGGCGCTTGAAGAAACAGGAAGAACTCCTGGAAGAGCTGGAGCATCTTCCCCCCGCACAGCGCCTCAAGCGGATTCAGATGCTCCAGGGGCGCCTGCCCGACAACGAGGCCGAGGAAGATGATCTGGACGAGGCAGTCCGCGACCAGCTCACGGACGAGTACACCGGGGCCGTCGAGCTGGATCAATTGCGCGCCGAGATCGCGGCGCTGAAGCAGTTGGTTGAACAGGCACGGCGAGTGCGCGAGAACGCGCGGGATTCCAAGCTGGCGGCGCTCAAGAAATGCCTGGCTGAGGCGGAATTTCAGGAGCTGCGGGACGGTCGAGGCAAGCTTATTATCTTCACCGAGCACCGCGATACGCTCACCTATCTGCGGGAGCACCTGGAGCGCTGGGGGTATACCACGTGCGAAATTCACGGGGCCATGAACCCTCACGAGCGCAAGCGCGCCCAGGAAGTCTTCCGCACCCAGGCCCAGATTTGCGTAGCCACCGAAGCCGCCGGCGAGGGAATCAACCTCCAGTTCTGCCACTTGATGATCAACTACGACATGCCCTGGAACCCGACTCGTCTGGAGCAGCGGTTGGGTCGCATCCACCGGATCGGCCAGGAGCGCGATGCCTACGTGTTCAACTTCGTGGCCACGCAATCCGAGGACGGCGAGCCGGTAGTGGAAGGCAGGATCCTCCATCGCCTGCTCGAAAAGCTGGATCAGATGAAGGACGCTCTGGAGGGCCGGGTCTTCGATGTCATTGGGGAAGTCCTGTCGCTCAATGACGTCAACCTGCCTGAGATGCTCCGTCAGGCCGCTTATGATCCCCGCCGCCTCGATGAGTATCTGGACCAGATTGACCGCATTGACCCGGCAAAGCTCAAAGAGTACGAAGAAGCCACCGGCATTGCTCTGGCGCGCAGCCACGTAGATTTCAGTGCCTTCCAGCGGCGCAATCTCGAGGTGGAAGAACGGCGTTTGATGCCCCGCTTCGTGGAAGCACACTTTCTGGCCGCCGCTCGCGAAGTCGGACTGCGAGTTGAGCCGCGGGCCGACGGTCTCTGGCGGATTGATTACGTGCCGGCAGAGCTGCGGTCAGAAAAACTGGCCTCCGTCCAGAAATTCGGTAAGGCCGAATCGAGCTATCGCAAGGTAACCTTCCGCAAGGAACACCTCGAGCAGGACGCGCACCTGGACGCGGTGCTCATGGGACCCGGTCACGCACTCTACGCGGCCGTGGACGAGAAGCTCAACCAGCGCCTGGCCAGCCTTCTCGGCGGCGCGAGTTTCTTCATTGACCCGCTGTCTCAGGGCCCCTATCGCATCCACTTCTTTGAGATTTCGATCTTGGGCAAGGATACGCAGGGCCGCGAGATCCCGTTGTACGGCGAGCTCGTCGCCGTGCGCGAAGAACAAGGCCAGTATGAGGTGATCCCCGCCGATGTCTTGCATACTCTGGCCGATCACCCCTCGCCTCCAAGCCAGATCCAACCGATGGACGTCCAGGCGGCCAGCGACTATCTGAAGAGGACCTACCAGGTCCAGTGCCGCGCACGCTGCTATAAGGAGCGCCAGCGTTTTGCGCAAATCTGCCGCGATTACCTGGAGAAATCGTTCCGGGCGCGCATTGCCCGGGCCCAGGAGCGGGCGATGCAGTTGGCGGCGCAGGCCGTCAGCCAACCCGAATTCAAGCTCGCCGCGGACGAGGCCAGGAAGTACGTCGAGGAGCTCGAGCGCACTCGGCAAGAGCGCCTCGATGGGCTCACCCGCTTGCAAATCGCACGACCAGGCCCGGTCCGGTACCTGGGAACGGCGATCGTGTTGACTCCCGACGTGGATCCCGCTGCTCAGCTTGCCGAGTTGGCCGAAGAAGCGGATCCCGAAGCGCGCCGCGCCAGCGAGCTGGCAGCCGAGAACTTCGTGGTCGAGGCGCTTGTCGCCGAGGGGTTCCCACGCGAGCGCATCGAGCGGGTGGGACACCTGAAGTTGGGTTTCGACATTCGCGCCCATCGCATCGCCGACGAAGCTACGGGTGAAGTGACCGTCAAGAGGATTGAGGTCAAAGGACGCCGGCGAGGGCAGGCAGTGCGGTTGACCACCCACGAATGGTACAAGGCGCAACAACTGGGCGAGACCTATTGGTTATATGTGGTCTGGGACCCGCTGGGCGAGGCTCCCCAGCTGGTGCGCATCCAGAATCCGGCGGCACGTCTGGACCACGCCAAACGGGAGATCGTGGCGGCGCGGTTCTACGAGATTCCGGCGGAAGCAGTGAACGAGGCAGCTCAAATGCATGGCAAGGGCGCTTTATGAACGCCATCGCACCAACGCCGGCCAACGTGGGGTTTGTCCGCGTCGAGGCGCTGCGATACCGTTCCCTGCGCTACGTTTCGCTGCCTTTGGGCAACTTCCACGTGCTCGTCGGGCCGAACGCCAGCGGGAAAACGACCTTCCTGGACGTTCCTGCTTTTCTGGGAGACTTTGTGCGCGCGGGCATTATCGCGGCGGTAGAAGGCGACCCCGGACGGGGAATCCCTCACCGGGCCCGCGACGCAAAGCAACTGACCTGGATGCGCGAGGGCGATACATTCGAGCTGGCGGTCGAAGCCCTGATCCCGCCCGACCGGCGCGCGCGGCTGAAAAACGGAAATGCCGAGATCTGCCGTTACGAGATTGCGGTTAGCGTCGCCGGTCCCCTCCGCGTGGTTTCGGAAAACCTCTGGCTGCGGCCCAAGGAGCCACTCCCGAAAGCGGTCGGCAAGCCCCCGGTCCAGCAGCGGTTGTTTCCCGACCCGCCGCCGCCCGCTGGGCCGAGCATCGTTGTGGCGCCAAGGAAACGAGCACCAGCTGGGTGGAAGAAGATCGTCGGACGCGGTGACGAGCCCGAGAGAGTGAGCTTCCACTCGGAAACCTCTGGCTGGAGCAGCCCTTTCCGGGTCCCGCCCGACAAGTCGGCCCTGGCCAGTCTTCCCGAAGACGAAGAACGCTTTCCCGTCGGCACTTGGTTCCGCAAGTTTCTGACGGAGGGCGTGCAGTTTCTCCGCTCAGTCCAGGTTGACTACGAGCACGGACTTCTCCTCACAGGCGCTGGGGGCAGTGGCGGCGTGACCGAGGAGGCCCGACAGTTCTTGCCAGCCGTCGAACGCTACATTGAGGGTGTGAAATGACGGACGACCGCAGGCTGATTGAGGACTTTTTGCCCATCCAGCTGATCAGCGCGCAGGCATCGCGGGAGAAATCCATCCGCAAGGGGCATATCTCGACGCTGCACTTGTGGTGGGCGCGGCGGCCGTTGGTGGCGTGCCGGGCCGCCGTGTACGGGGCGCTCGTGCCCGCTTCGCGGTTCATCCCGGAAAACGGGCCGGAAAACAAGAAGCATAGCCTCGGGCGAGCTAACGCAGCCAAATTCCTCGAACGCCTGTGCAAGTACCCGGGTGACCCGGACGTCATCCGGGAAGCGCAGCGGCATATCCTCGAAGCCCATGCCGAGCGGCTGACTCGCGAGACAGGCCGGCTGGTCACGGTGGAAGACATCGAAGCCGGACGGGCGCCACGGCCCAAGGTCCTGGACATGTTCGCCGGCGGCGGCTCGATCCCGCTGGAAGCGCTCCGGCTAGGCTGCGAAGCTTACGCCATGGACCTGAACCCCGTGGCTTATATCATCCTGCTGTGCACACTGGTCTATCCGCAGAAGTACGGCAAGCCGGACCCGAATGCCCGCGGCATGACAGGTCCGAGAAACGCGCGGGGCGAGACCACTTGGGGCGGGCTGGCCAATGAGGTGCGCTATTGGGGCGAATGGGTGCTCAAAAAGGTGAAGGCCGAGATCGGCGACCTGTACCCGCTGATTCCCGACCCCTCTTACAAAGGCCGCCGCGCCGAAACGCAGAGCTCTTTCTGGCCGACCGCAAAGGATAGCGAAGTCCCGCCCGGATACCTGGTTCCGGTGGCTTACCTCTGGACGCGGACGGTGCGCTGCAAGAACCCGTCGTGCGGCGCCACGGTGCCGCTGGTGCGCCAGACCTGGCTATGCAAGAAGCCGGGCCGCTACGTGGCGCTCAGGATGATCGCGCCGAAGGGAGCAAAGCGCGTTCGCTTCGAGGTCGTCGAGTCTCGGACGGAGGAAGGCCTCGGCTTCGACCCCGCGGCTTTTTCCAGGGGAGGCAACGCGACCTGCCCGTTTTGCGGCACGGTGGCGGACAGCGATTACGTAAAGGCGGAAGGGCGCGCCGGCCGGATGGGCCAGCAGATGATGGCGATTGTCTGTACCCGCCCCGGACGGCAAGGAAAAGTGTATCTGGCCGCCGACGATTACCCGCAGTTCGTGCCCGATGACGAAGCAATCCGGAGGCGCATCGAGGCGCTCTGCCAGCGCACGGGGCTGACGGTGCCGGGGGAAGCGATTAGTCCTCTCCGGCCTTCCCCAAACGCGCGAGGGTTGTCCGCTGTCACACGATATGGCATTCGAGTCTTCGGCGATCTTTTTGGGGGTCGCCAGATGCTTTGCTTGCTGAGCTTCGCTGCGGCGGTGAGGGAATGGATCGGACAAGCTACTGGACTGTCGCTGGATCCGGAGCATGTTAAGGCGACGAGTTCGTATCTTGGCGTGTTGGTGGACCGAGTCGCCGACAAAGAGTCCACACTGGCCCGCTGGGACAACACGCGAGAGAATTCACAAGGGACCTTCGGTCGCCAGTCCCTCCCAATGGTTTGGGACTTTGTGGAGCCGAACCCTCTAGGAGGCGCATCCGGCGGAACCGAAGGCGCGCTTGATTGGATCGTCGATGTTATTGAAGCCCAAACTGGTTCTGGCCGGCCCGCGGCTGTAGCGCGCGGCTCGGCGACTGCGCTGCCCTGGCCGGACGCTTCCTTTGACGCGGTCATCACTGACCCGCCCTATTACGACAACGTGCCCTACGCCGACATCTCTGACTTCTTTCGCGTTTGGCTCAAGCGCACGATAGGCGCTCTGCATCCGGATCACTTGTTATCAGACTCGGCAGCGAAGAAAGCCGAGATCACTGCGCTCTCTTCTAGGCACGGGGGTGACATGGATCGTGCCCGCCAATGCTACGAGGAGATGATGGCGCAAGCCTTCCGCGAGGCGCACCGCGTGCTGAAGCCCGGCGGACCGATGGTGGTCGTTTACGCTCACAAGACAACGCTGGGCTGGGCGACCCTCGTGGATGCCCTGCGGCGCGCAGGCTTCACGGTTACCGAGGCCTGGCCTCTCGATACCGAAATGAAGTCGCGGCTCCTTGCCATGGACTCCTCCGCCCTCGCCTCCAGCATCTTCCTTGTCGCCCGCAAGCGTGAGGGCGCCGCCACCGGCTCCTACGAAGACCAGGTCCGCCCCGAGCTCGAGGAAATCGTTCGCGAGCGGGTAGAGTCCCTCTGGGAGAAAGGGATCAGCGGCGCCGATCTGATCATCGCCGCCGTCGGCGCCGGCCTGCGCGCCTTCACCCGCTTTGCCCGCGTCGAATACGCCAACGGCGAGGAAGTGCCGGCTGAGAAATTCCTGGCCGAAGTCGAAGGAGTCGTGCTCGAAACGCTGCTCGAGAAAATCTTTCGCGTGGCGGGCACGGGCGTCTCCGCGGTGGACGGTCCCACGCGTTTCTATGTGCTGTGGCGCTACACTTACGGCACGGCGGAGATGGACGCCGGCGAGGCCATTGTCTTCACTTACGGACAGCACGTAGAGCTGGACGGTCCCAACGGACTTTCCACTGGCGCCCGGGCGCTGGTCGAGAAAAAGAAAGGCAAATACAGGCTGCGCGATTTCACCGAACGCGGCAAGGACGAAAAGCTTGGACAGCCGCGCGACGATGGCAGGGAGGTCCCGCTGATTGACGCGCTCCATCGCGTGCTCTGGTTGCTGGAAAATGAACCTCGCAGGCTGAACCGCTTCCTGGAAGAAACCCGCCCGAACCGGGAACAGCTGCGCCTGGTAGCGCAGACCCTGGCGGGTACGGCGCTCGAAGGCAGCGACCAGGAGGGCGCACCGGCGGCGAAGACGACCAGCGCCGAATCGGCCGCGCTCAAGAAGCTGCTGGCCAACTGGCGCGCGTTGATCGAGAGCCGAGGGCAGACGCTATTTGATTCGGTAGAGAGCGAGCTAAGGATATGACGATTGAAGCCACGGATCCGCCCTGGGCGGTAACCGCTGAGAAGGTCCAGGCGGCAATCCAGCGAATTATCGAGCTGGTGCACCCTCGCAAGATCATCCTTTTCGGATCTTACGTGCGTGGGCAGACGAATGTTCACAGCGACGTGGATATCCTAGTGGTCGTGCCGGACACTGTGAAGGATGCGCGAAAGGAAAGCGTGCGCCTGCAGCGCGCCTTACGGGATCTGTTGATGCCCATGGATATTCTGGTCGTGCCAGAGTCGCACTGGGAGGCATTCAAGGACGCGCCCGGGCTGATATACAGACAAGCATGGACTACCGGCAAAATCGTTTATGAATCCTGAAACCTCAGCGCCAACGCCAGGCTCACCCTTGCAATGGCTCGAATTTGCCGAGAGCGATCTGCGGCTGGCCGAAGTGGCGGCCGCGGACCCTTTGGTACGGCGTGAACAAGCCTGTTTTCACGCGCAGCAAGCGGCGGAAAAAGCGATCAAGGCTGTTTTTGTGCTTCGCAACGTTGCTTTCCCCCACACGCACAACATAGAGCATCTGCTGGCATTGGCCGAGAGGAACGGAATCCCGCTGCGGGCAGGGGTTCGCGAGGCGGGGGTCTTGACCCCGTACGCCGTGGAAGCGCGATATCCCGGGCCGTGGGCGCCGGTCAGCGACTCGGAGCTCCAAGAGGCGTTGCGCATTGCGCGAGAGGTTGTGGATTGGGCGAAGGCGATGATCCGACAAGCGCTGGGAGGTGAAAAATGAGCATAACCAAGCTGCGTCCCTGGACCGAGCTGGTCAAGCTGAACCCGGATGTGGAATCAGGATCTCTGACTGAGGCGACGTTCGCCATTGACCTGGGCGCAATTGCAGAAGGCGACCCGAACGTTCCGCCGGTCTACCGTGATCCCGAAGCCTTTTTCCGCGCGACTTACTTGACTGCCGATCTGCGCAAGCTGCTGGAGGAGGTCCTGGCTTCGCTGGCCGGCAAGCCCGGGTATAACCGGGTTCTCAAGCTGCGCACCCCCTTCGGCGGCGGCAAGTCGCACACCTTGGCGGCCTTGCTGCACGCGGCTCGGAGTCCTCGGGCTTTGGATCTGATTCCCGAAGCCAAGGATTTCGCCCGGCCCGGTGAGGTGGCTGTTGCGGTGTTCGATGGGGAAAAGTTCGACGCTCGCGACGGCAAGACGCTGGCGGATGGCCGGACGATCCGGACCATGTGGGGCTGGCTGGCGTGGCAGATTGACCCGGAAAGGGCCTTCCCGCTGATCGCCGGACACGACCAGGACCGCGTGGCTCCGGGCGGCGAGTTGATCCGGCGCATGCTCACCGAGGGCGCCAGCGGGCGGCCGGTGCTGATCCTGCTCGACGAAGTGCTCAAGTACATGGAGCGGGCGGCGGCGGTGAGCGTGCTCGATTCGACGCTTCAACGGCAAGCCAAGGATTTCTTCCAAAACCTGACGGTGGAAGTTGCCGGCTGTCAGCGCAGCGCGCTGGTGTACTCGTTGACCTGGAGCGCACGGGAGGCGTTGGGCAACGTGGCGTTGCTCGCCGAAATTGACAAGCTGGCGGCCCGCGTGGACCAGCTTCGGGAGCCGGTCTCGGGCGATGAGATCCTGCCCGTGCTCCAGCGGCGTTTGCTGGCCCAGCCGCCTGACCCTGCTGTCGCCGACCAGGTGGCGACAGCGTACGAAGGAGTCATTACCGGGATGAAATGGTCGCGCGCAGAAACTAGCGCCGAGAAGTTGCAAACCCAGGAGGAAGGTCGAGTCCTGCGCGAGCGGCTGCGCGCTGCCTATCCGTTCCACCCGGCACTCATAGACCTCATGCGGGAGCGTTGGACCGCGGTGGACGCGTTCCAGCGGACGCGCGGCGCCCTGCGCTTCCTGGCCTCTGCGATGCACTCCCTCAAGAAAAGAGGGGGCGCAGCCCCGCTGCTCGGTCCGGGCGACGTGCCGCTGAGGGATGTGGAGGTACGGATCAAGTTGCTCAAGGAGCTGGGGGCGCAGAATGACTATGACCCGGTGATCACGGCTGATATCGAAGGCCCTAACGCCCGGGCCAGGCGCATTGACGAGTACTTTGCGGCTCAGGCGCCTGCGCTGGCGAGTGTGCGGCCGGCGACGCGCCTGGCGACGGCGATCCTGCTGTATTCGTTCGGGGGCTTGAGTCGGCAAGGTGCCGGGGAGGGCGAAACTCTGCCGCCCGGCGTCACCGAGAACGAACTGCTGGCGGCTTGCGTGGGGCCTGAGCTGGACCACATCACGGCCACGAGCGTGCTGGCTGAGCTGCGCAGCCATTGCCTCTACTTGCATTACGACGGGGTTCGGTACTGCTTCAAGAAGGATCCCAACGTCACCAAGCTCATCGAAGATGCCGAGCAGACGATTGCCCACGAGGAGATGCAGGCGGGCGAAAGAGGGCCGGTCCGCAGCCGCATCAAGGAAATGCTGGAGAAACGGCTAGCGGGGCATCCTAGCGCCATCGTCTGGCCGGAAAACAGCCGGGACATCCCGGACGGCGAGCCGCGCTTCCTGGTGGCCTATCTGCCGCTCGAGTTCGCGCTCATGCCCACGCAAGAGCAGGAGAGATTCGCGAAGGAGCTGCTGACCAGGTATGGCGACCGCCCCCGACGCTACCGCAACGGCCTGGGACTGGCGATTCCGGAAAAGAAACAGGTGCAGGCACTGCGGCGCGCGGTCCGCTACCTGCTGGCCATTGAGCGTGTGGAGGAACGCAAACACCAGCACCGCCTGACCAGGGAACAACTGGAGCAACTCCGGGAAAGGAAGCGGACGGAGGAAGTGGCTGCGGAGTCTTCTTTCCGGGAGCTCTATCAGGCTGTATGGCTGCCCCGGGTGGAGGACGGCGAAATCGGCATCGAGAAAGTGGAACGCGGAGGGCGGCCTTTGCAAGCCACGGGCGTTCACGAACGGATCCTTGAGCTGCTGACCCGCGCAGGCATTCCGCGCTTGCACGGTTCACTTGCGCCCGCCAAGATCGTGGACCGCGTTCGCCTTGGTCAGGGCGATCCGCCGACGCTGGGGATTCGCGTGGCCGAGGTGGTCGAGTCATTCTTCCGCGACCTGGCGCCACCGCGGCTGGAGTCGGCGGAGGTAGTGCGAAAGGCCATCGTGCGCGGGGTGCAGGAGGGCGTTTTCGGTTACACAGGCGGAGGCGCGCCTGTCTTGGGGGCAGATGGCGAGTTCCAGGTCAGCCTGGACAAAGTGGTTTACAAGAGGGCCATTGCCGAGGATGAGATTGATCTGGAAGATGGCTTCCTGATGATGCCCACGGCGATTCCGCAGGCGGCCCCAGCGCAAACGGTGCAAGCCGGCACTGCGACGCCGGGTGTGGGACCCCAGCCTGAAACTGAGATCACTCCGCCGAAACCTACTCCGCTACCCGGTGCGAAGACACGCCTAACCCTGACCTTTGAGGGCACGAGGGCCCAGGTCTACAAGGCCTTCGAGGCCATCGGAGACCTGGCCGACGAATCCGACGGCGGCAAGGTTCTTATCCGGGTGGAGGCAACCCGCGCCGCAGGCTACGATCCGCAGTGGTTGGAGAACGAGGTGGAAGGCCGGCTGAGGGAGGCGGGCATCAAGGCCGACTTCGGGGAGTAGCACGGCGCCCCCAAAAGCGGCGTCGGCGGCGCCGGAGTTGCCGCCGGAGGTGCAGCTATGTGCCCGACCTCCTGAGACACAGTCAGGTCTCGTTCACTATGCGGACCTACGCCCGTCTGCAGGATGAGACGAAGGGGAAACTTGTGGCGAAGATGGACCAAGTTTTGCCGCCGGTGGCTGTCAGCCGCTTGGGCGAACGCCCTTGGTGAGCCGTGAATCGCTGATTCGAATGGCGCGCCTGGAGAGACTCGAACTCCCGACCTTCTGGTTCGTAGCCAGACGCTCTATCCAGCTGAGCTACAGGCGCGCTGGCGTGTTCTAATTTCAATTTAACGGCCTCCTGCCGGCACTGTCAAGACCCCCTTCCCGGCTCGCCCAGGCCGCTATACTGGTTGCCAGAGATGGGCTTCCGGCTCGCTGTCAACTACCAGCCGCGTGGCGACCAGCAGCAGGCCATTGACCAGCTCGTCCGGGGTGTGCTCGCCGGCGAGCCGCACCAAGTCCTGCTCGGAGTCACCGGCTCGGGCAAGACCTTCACCATGGCCAAGGTCATCGAGCGCGTCAATCGCCCCGCGCTCGTGCTGGCCCACAACAAGACGCTGGCGGCCCAGCTTTACCACGAATTCAAGACTTTCTTCCCCTACAACGCGGTCGAATACTTCGTAAGTTACTACGATTACTATCAGCCAGAAGCCTATATCCCGGCCACCGACACCTACATCGAAAAAGAAGCCACCATCAACGACGAACTCGACAAACTGCGTCTTTCGGCGACCCGTTCCCTTTTCGAGCGCAGGGACTGCATCATCGTGGCCAGCGTGAGCTGCATCTACGGTCTCGGCTCGCCCGAGGCCTATTACGGCATGCTTCTCATGCTTGAAAAGGGACAGAAAATTACGCGCGAGCAGATCCTGCGGCGGCTGGTCGAGATCCTCTACGAACGGAACGACGAGGACTTCCGTCGCGGTTACTTCCGGGTTCGCGGCGACGTCATCGAGGTTTTCCCGACTTACGAGGATTACGCCTATCGCATCGAGCTCTGGGGCGACGAAATCGAAAATCTCGCCAAAATTGATCCCCTCGACGGCCGCGTGCTGGAGACTTACGTCAGGCTGCCGATTTACCCGAAATCCCACTACGTCATGAGCGCCCAGACCAGGGAGCAGGCCCTGGCTTCCATCGAAGAAGAACTCAAGTGGTGGCACGGGGAGCTCATCAAGCAGGGCAAGCTGGTGGAAGCTCAGAGGCTGTGGCAGCGCACCATGTTCGACCTGGAAATGATCCGCCAGATCGGTTACTGCCACGGCATCGAAAACTACTCGCGCCACTTTTCCGGCCGACTGCCCGGCGAACCGCCTCCCACCCTGCTCGATTACCTGCCCCAGGACGCGCTGGTCTTCATTGACGAAAGCCACCAGACCATCCCCCAGCTCCACGGGATGTATCACGGCGATCGCTCGCGCAAGGAAACTCTCGTGGAGTACGGCTTCCGACTGCCCAGCGCGCTGGACAACCGGCCCCTCACTTTCGAAGAGTTCGAGAACCGGGTCAACCAGGTGATTTACGTCTCGGCCACGCCGGGCCCGTACGAACTTACGAAATCGGGCGGCGTCGTGGTGGAGCAGATCATCCGGCCCACCGGTCTGCTGGACCCTGAAGTCGAGGTCCGTCCCAGCAAGGGCCAGGTGGACGACCTGCTCCACGAGATCCGGCTGCGCGCCGAACGCAACGAGCGCGTACTCGTCACGACCCTGACCAAGCGCATGGCCGAGGACCTGGCCGAATACTATACGGAAGTCGGCGTGCGTTGCCGCTATCTGCATTCGGAGATCGAAACCCTGGAACGCGTCAAACTCTTGCGCGATCTCCGACGCGGCGAATACGACGTATTGATCGGCGTCAACCTCTTGCGCGAAGGTCTCGACCTTCCCGAGGTCTCTCTGGTGGCCATCCTTGATGCGGACAAGGAAGGCTTCCTGCGCTCCAGCGGCGCTCTGATCCAGACCATCGGACGCGCTGCCCGTCACGTGAACGGCAAGGCGATCCTGTACGCCGACACGATCACCGAAAGCATGCGCACGGCGATCGAGGAAACGAACCGGCGCCGCCGGATCCAGATGCAGTACAACCTGGAGCACAACATCACGCCACAGTCCATCATCAAGCCCATTGACATGAGCCTGGTAGCCATCGCGGAGGCCGACTATGTCACCGTGCCCAAGGAGCCGGACATTCCCGAGGCCGAGATGACTCCGGAAGAAATCGAACGCACCATCCAGGAATTGGAGACCCGCATGAGGGAAGCCGCGCGCAAATTCGAGTTCGAAAAAGCGGCCGAGTTGCGCGACCGCATCAAGGAGCTGAAAGCGCGTCTGGTTCTGGAGCCGGCCTTGACGCCGGGCGAGTGAGGCGGCCATGAAACCCGCCCTGATCGGCCTGGTGGGCGCCGGTTACCTGAGTCGCTCCTTCGTCGCCCGGCTACCGGCCTTGCCCGAACGCCTGGGGCCCGTGCTGGCGCCCACGTACCGGCTGTCCAGCCGGCTGGTGAACGCGCTGCGCGCTGGCCATCCCGTCGAGCGCTACGAGGAGCTGGAGGAGGCGCACTTGCTGCTGATCGCGGTTCCCGACGGCATGCTCGGGCAAGTGGTGGAGGGCCTTGCAGACGGCGTGCCGGACTGGAAGGGCAAGTTCGTCCTGCTATGCGAGAGCAGCGAGGATTGCACCATGCTGGCGCCCCTGGTGGCTCGCGGCGCCGCGGCCGCCTCCGTGAATCCCATACCCGGCTTGAACCAGCGGTTCGTGGTGGAGGGAGACCGGAAGGCGGTGCGCGAAGCGCGCAACCTCCTCGGCCATAGCGCCGCCCAGATCTTCGAAATTCCCTGCGGCACGAAAGCCGTGTACCGGGCGGCACTCACCTTCAGCAGCTTCCTGCTGCCTGTCGCCGAGGCCACCAGCCGTTGCCTCCGCGCGACGGGCATGGCTGCGGCCGCCTCCAACTCGCTTCTCGAACAGTTGCTCGAGCGCGCCTTGCGCGCCTACCTCCACGGGGGACGCAAGGCCTGGAGCGGCGTGCTTGCCGAGGCCGACGAGCGGGAAACCGCCCGCCAGCTGGACGCGCTGCGCCGCTTGGATCCGGCGCTGGCCCGCGCCTACGAACAGCTCGCCCGCTTCGCGCTGGAACGGTTCGAACGCGACGTGAGCTGGCTCGAGCGCATCCTGACCGGGACGGCCCCGCGCCGGGGCGCGCGCAGCGTCGGCCACAGTTGTAAGACCGCCCCCGATCACGGACAATGAAGGAAAGGGCTGGCGACGACGCACAGCTCCTGGGAGGCGAAGCGCCGTGATGGATTTCAGCCAGGCTCCGTGGCTCGTGATCTGGGAGGTTACGCGGGCTTGCGATCTGGCCTGCGTGCACTGCCGGGCCTCGGCCGATCCTTTGCGACACCCCTTGGAACTTGATACCGAAGAGGGATTCCGCCTGCTCGAACAGGTGCGGCAGTTCGGCGATCCCCTCATGATTTTCACCGGGGGCGATCCGCTCAAGCGGCCCGACTTGTTCGACTTGCTCGAGTACAGCGTGAAACTGGGCCTGCGCACCACGGTCTCGCCCAGCCCCACGCCGCTGCTCACGGCCCAGGCCATCGAACGCTTCCGCGCCTGCGGCGTGGCCCGCATCTCGATCAGCGTGGATGGACCGGATGCGGAGAGCCACGACGGCTTCCGGCGGGTGCCCGGCTCGTTCGCTCGCGCCATGTTCGCACTGGACACGGCACGCCGGGTGGGTCTGTCCACGCAGATCAACACGACCGTAAGCCGCCACAACTGGCGCAGGCTCGATGAGATGGCAGATCTGGTCGAGCGCTGCGGCGCCGAGATGTGGGACGTGTTTTTCTTGGTCCCTACCGGGCGCGCGCAGACCTCGGACGAACTGAACGCGGCGGAATACGAAGAAGTCTTCGCTTTCCTTTACGAGCGCAGCAAACGCTCACCTTTCGTGATCAAGACCACGGAGGCCATGCATTACCGGCGCTTCGTGGCCCAGCGACGCAAAGCCGAGGGCGACGGGCGCACGCAACGCCAGGACGATAACCCGCTGCACCGTTCGCTCGGCATCAACAGCGGACGCGGCTTCGTCTTCATCTCGCGCACCGGCGAGATCTACCCCAGCGGATTCCTTCCCGTGTCGGCAGGAAACGTCCGCCGGCACTCCCTGGCCGAGGTTTACCGCGATTCTCCCCTGTTCCACGTCCTCCGGGACACGTCCCTGTTGCGAGGCAAGTGCGGGCGCTGCCTCTACAAGAATCTTTGCGGCGGCTCCCGCTCACGAGCTTACGCACTGACGGGCGACTACCTGGGCGAGGATCCGCGCTGCGCCCACCAGCCCGAAAGCACTGCCACCGGCCACTAACTCGACTTACTTCATCTTGCCCTTGGTTTCCGTCACCCGTTTGGCAAGATAGTTGACGACCCGCGCCTCGTTGCGGGCCACCTCGTAATAAGCAGCGCGCAGCAATTGCTCCTTGCGGTTGAGCAGGGTCTCCCGGATGTCCTGCTGGACGCGGGGATCGTTGAGATCCCGCTGTCCCGCAGGTTCCCGGGCGATCAGCCGCAGGATGCGGTAACCCTCCGCCGTACGGATGATGGGAGAAATTTCGCCGGGTTTGAGCGACAGCACGATCTTGCGCAATTCCGCATCCGCTTTCTCGAAAGCGGACTCGGGGATATAGCCCACTTCGCCGCCGTTGGCCGCGCTGTTCGGATCTTCGGAATAATGCTGGGCCAGCATGGCGAAATCCTCGCCGGCGCGCAAGCGGGCGGCGATCATCTCGATCTTTTTGCGCGCTTCCAGCTCGTTCTGGGCCTTGTCGTTCTTGAGATTGCGCACGTTGGGATCCGGGTACGGCGTCACCAGGATCTGGGCCAGGCGGTACTGCGGCTCGGGCCGGTTGAAGCTGGCCTTGTTGGCCTCGTAAAATTGCGCCACTTCCTTGTCGGTAATGGAAATATGCGAAGTAATTTCTTTGTTCAGTAACTTCTGGATGGAGAGATCGCGGCGGAGCTGGCGGCGCAGTTCGTCCATGGTGAGATTGCGCTCGCGGAGCTGCTTTTCGAACTCTTCCTGGGTAAGACCTGCGCGCAGCTCGTTGATCTTGGCGTCCACGTCCGCATCCACCGCCAGCAAGCCCAGTTTCTCGGCCCGCTGCAGCATGATCTCGTTGTCAATGAGAATGCGAAGCAGCTCGAGTTTCTGGTACCAGATCTGCTCTTCGCTGGCCTGCTCTGGCGGAGTGGGGAACTGGATGCGATAGAACTTCTCCAGTTCGTCATAGGTAATGACGCGATCGTTGACCGTGGCCGCCACGTTGGCGGGCGGGGAGCGCCGACACGCCCCCGCCGTCAGGGCGAGCAGGGCTGTTACAACACTAAGCCAGTGCCGCACGGACTTCCTCCAGTTGGCTGGCCTCGCCAAAGCGCCAGCAGGATTTCTCCGGCGCAATGCTGCGCAGCAATCCGCAAAGCACGCTGCCGGGGCCCACTTCCACAAAGCGTTCCACTCCCTGGCTGATCACGTAGCGCACGGACTGCGTCCAGCGAACGGGGCGCGCCACCTGCTCGATCAGGCCCTGCCGCGCCTCCTCCCCCGTGCGGACTTCCCGCGCCTGCCAGTTGTTGATCAGGGGGTAGCGCAAGTCCTGGAACGCCGTAGCGTTCAGATCCACGGCCAGGCGCTGCTGGGCCGGCTTCATCAGGGGGCAGTGGAAGGGAGCGCTCACCGGCAGCAGCACGGCGCGCTTGGCGCCTGCCGCCCGCGCCAGCTCCATGGCCCGCTGCACGGCGCCTGCGTGTCCGGAAATCACCACCTGATCCGGAGCATTGAAATTGGCGGCGGTGACGATTTCCAGCTGCGCCGCCTGAGCCAGCACGCTCTCCAGCTTGCCATCGGGAAGGCGGATCAAGGCCGCCATGGCGCCCACCCCCGGCGGCACCGCTTCCTGCATGTAGCGCCCGCGCTTGCGCACCAGCCGAACCGCGTCCGCAAACGACAAGGCCCCGGCCGCAACCAGGGCCGAGTACTCGCCCAGACTGTGCCCGAGCACGTAATCCGGTTGCAACCCGTGTTGTTCCAGCACCCGGAACGCCGCCACCGACACGGTGAGGATAGCCGGCTGCGTGTTCTCGGTGAGCCGCAACTGCTCCTCCGGACCCTCAAAGCACAAACGGGAAAGGGCAAATCCGAGGACCGCGTCAGCTTCTTCGAATACGGCGCGCGCCACCGGGAAGGTCTCGGCCAGGCTCCGGCCCATGCCCACCTGTTGCGATCCCTGGCCGGGAAACAAGAACGCAATCTTGGACATTCAGTTTTCCATTGTACGATGAGAAAGGGTAACCAACCAGCGGGTTGGCTCGCCAAAACTGTTAACCCGCCCAGGAGGCTTTGAAGTGCGGCTCACGGAGATCTGCGTCGAGCGGCCGGTCTTCGCTTCCATGCTTATCCTTTTCATCACCGTGCTGGGGGTGTTCAGTTTCTTCCAGCTCGGAGTGAGTCTGTTTCCGCGCAGCGACCCCGCTACCGTGTATGTGCGGGTTCGCCTGCCTGGCGCCAGCCCGGAAGAGATGGTCTCGCAGGTCGTCATGCCCCTGGAGGAAGCCATCGCCTCGGTGAGCGGCATTGACGAAATGCGCGCCATGGTCACCGAAGGCAGCGCCACCGTCATCGTGACCTTCGTGCTCGAGCGTGACATCGGCGAAGCCGCCGAGGACGTGCGCGAAAAGGTCGCCGGCGCCATGCGCCGCCTGCCGCCCAACGTTTTGCCGCCGGTGGTGCAGAAGGCTGACCCGGATTCGGATCCCATCGCCACCATTGCGGTCAGTGGCGACCGCAGCGTTCGCGAGCTCACCGAAATCGCCGACAAGCAATTGCGCCGTGCGCTGGAGACGGTGGACGGGGTTGCCGGGGTGGACATTTCCGGCGGGCGCTACCGCCAGATCAACGTCTTCCTCGACTTGGACAAGCTGGCCGCCTACAATCTGACGCCGCAGGATGTGGAACGCGCCCTGATCGCCGAAAACATCGAGGCCCCAGGCGGGCGCATCGTGCGCGGTCCCACGGAAGTAGGCGTACGCACGCTGGGACGCGTGCAGCACGTCAGCGAGTTCAACGACATCATCGTCAAGAACGTGGCGGGCGCCCCCATCCGCATCCGTGACATCGGCCGCGCCGAAGACGGCATGAGCGAGAAGCGCAGTTTCGCTTACCTGAACGAGACGCCGGCCGTCATCCTCGATGTGCGTCGGCAGACGGGCACCAACACGGTCAAAGTGGTGGATGCGGTGCTGGCGCGTCTGAAAGCCATCGAGCACGAGCTGCCGGCCGGCGTACGGCTGCAGGTGGTCCGCGAACAGGCCACTTACATCCGCAACTCCGTCAAGGCGCTCGAAGAGCACCTGATCATGGGCGCCCTCTTCGCCTCCCTGATCGTGTTCCTGTTCATCCGCGACTGGCGCACCGTGCTCATTTCCTCCATCGCTATCCCCACCTCGATCATCGCCACCTTCACGGTGCTCAAAGCGGCCAATTTCACGCTGAACTCGATGACGCTGCTGGGCCTGACCCTGGCCGTGGGCATCGTCATTGACGACGCCATCATCGTCCTCGAGAACATCTACCGCCACATTCAGGAGAAAGGTCTGCCCGCGCGGCAAGCCGCGGTGGTCGCCACGAAAGAAATCTCGCTGGCCGTCATGGCCACCACGCTTTCGCTGGTGATCATTTTCGTGCCCATCGCTTTCATGACCGGCTACGCGCGGCGCTACCTGAACGAATTCGGCTGGACGATGGCGGCGTCCATCATGATCTCCATGCTGGTGGCCTTCACGCTCACGCCTACTCTGAGCGCGCGAGTCCTGAAGCGCGTGCGCGCCGATTCCGCGCCGGTGCATGGACATCATAAGGGCGGGTTCTTCGATCGCCACTATGTACGCCTGCTGGCCTGGTCGCTGGATCACCGCTGGGTCATTGTTTTCGCGGCGGTACTGACTTTTGCTTCCACCTTCGTTCTCAACCGGATGATCGGTCGCGACTGGATGCCGCAAGAGGATCAGAACGAACTCTACGTTTCCATTGAACTGCCGGAAGGCTCCTCGATTGAGGAGACCGAGCGGGTCACGCGCGAAATGGCGCGCCGCATCGCCCGCATCCCCGGCGTCACCACGGTGATCCCCGCCAGCACGGGTTTCATTGACCGCGTCACCATGGCGCAAATCGGCGTGCTGCTCAAGCCCACCAGCGAGCGCGAGGACATCACGACGATGGGCCAGCGCATCCGCGAGGCCATCCGCGATTTCGCTTATACGCGGCCGCGCGTCACCTTCCCCAACGCCCTCGGGGGCCGCGAAACGTTCGCTCCCATCCGCGCCATGCTGCTCGGCCCCGACATGGAGAACCTGTTCGCCCTCGCCAAGCAGGTCAACCAGGAAATGCTCAGGGTTCCCTCCGTAGTGGACCTCAAGGTCAACCTGAACCTGAACAGTCCCGAGCTCCAGGTGGCCATAGACCGCACGCGAGCCTCTGATCTGGGCGTGCGTGTTTCCGATATCGCCCGCGCCGTGCGCCTGCTCATGTCCGGCGATGACGAGATCTCCACTTACAAGGAAGGTTCGGAGCAGTATCCGGTCACCATGCGTCTGATGCCGGGCCAGCGCGACGATCCTGCGGTGCTAAGCCGAATCCTGGTGCCCTCGGCCAGGCTGGGCCTGATCCGGCTGGATTCGGTGGCGCGGCTCGAGCGAGGGCTGGGTCCCAGCCGCATTGATCGCTTCAATCGCCAGTTCGCGGTCAGCCTTTACGGCAACGTGGCGCCGGGATATAACCTCGACCGGGCAGCCGCAGACACGCTGGCCGCGGTGGATCGCGTGGGCCTGCCGCCCGGCTACGGCCTGGTTTTCTCGGGTCAGGTCAAGATCCTCGAAGAAACCACAACCAACATGATCCTGGCCATCGCGCTGGCTTCGATCTTCATGTACATGGTGCTCGCCGCGCAGTTCGAGAGCCTGATTCACCCCTTCATCATTCTGCTGGCTCTGCCCTTGTCCATCCCGTTCGCCCTGATCTCGCTGCTGGCGACGGGGCGTTCGCTGAACCTGTTCAGCGCCTTGGGTGTCCTCCTGTTGCTCGGCATCGTGAAGAAGAACGGGATCCTCCAGATTGACTACATGAACCGTCTTTACGCGGGCGGCATGCCGCTTCGGGAGGCGATTCTGGAAGCCAACCGGGTCCGGCTACGTCCCATTCTGATGACCACGTTCTCGATCGTCGCCGGCCTCATCCCCACCGCTATTGGCTTCGGCGCCGGTGCGGCACAGCGATCGGCCATCGCGGTGACGATCATCGGCGGTCAGACGCTGTGCCTGCTGCTGACGCTGCTGCTGGTCCCCGTGGCCTACTCGCTGGTCGAAGATGCCAAGGCGTGGCTGGCCGCGCGGCGCGCGGTGCGGCTGCCTGCTCCCGCGCCGGGCGACTGAGTTACTTGCGGAACCAGTAGAGTAGGATGCCGTAGCCGACGCCCGCTTCGTCCGCAGTGCGCGCCAGTTGGAAGGCCATGAAACGCCCGTCGGTGGAAACCACGCCGTTGGAGGCCTTGTAACCTTCGTAGTCATTGAAGTAAGTCAGGCGGACGAAATCCTTGCCCGTCCCGTCCAGCTTCAGCTTCCACAGATCTATCTCGCGGAAGCCGCCTTTACGGCCCTGCTGATGCGCCTGGCGGTCGGATTCCACCAGCGTATATTGCCCGTCCGGGAAAATTCCTTCCGGTTCATTGTAAGTGCCCGGCGCCTGCGAGAAATTGCGCACTGCGCCGGTTTCCAGATCTATCCCCATCACTGAAGCTGCATCGTTGGGTTCATAACAGGTAAAAATCATTTTCCGGTCGTTGTCGTAGAAATCCTGGGCCTCGATCACACAGCTCCGGTCCTTGCTTTCGAAGACGACGCGCCGGTTGATCAGGCGCGGTCCCGCGGGAGACAGATCCAGCTCGGCCACCACCAGGCGCGAGGATCCGGGCGCCATGTCCGGGAACTGCGCGCTGGTCTCGGCGAAACCGATTTTCAAGCTGCGCTTGGATACCGCCGCCCCTTCGCTCATCTTCTGGTTCAGGCGGATCGGCCTGGATCCCGGCTGCTTGCTCAGGAACCACAGCTCGTTGTCCCGCGACCGGCTGATGCGCACGTCCTGGAAGCGTTCCGGACCGATCAGCAGGCAGTCCCCTGTGACCAGGTGCATGACGCGGAGGAATGCCGCGCCCGGCACGTTGCACGTCAGGCACCGGATGATGCGCGTCTTGAGATCAATCACCATCGCGTCGCCGAAGCTCTTGGCCATGAAAGCTACGCGCTGGTTGTCCGGCGAGATATCGGCCCGCTCGCCGAAGTAAGTCAGGATTTCGATGTTGGGCGGCAAATGATCGAGGGGGTTGCCGGTCTTGCGCTGCGCCACAACCGCGGGAACCCACACTGCCAGAAGCGCAATGGGTGCAAGAGCCTGGAGTCGCATAGCCCAAGTTTACCGCGGGCGCGCTATGCTGGCGGCATGGAGAGTTCGCTGGCCTCGGCCTTCCTGGATTTTTCTGCCCGCAAGCTGGAGCAATACGCAGCTCGAATCGAGGACTGCCTGCGCCGTCTCTCCGAGGATCAAATCTGGCAGCGCGGCAGCGAGAACCAGAACGCCGTGGGCAACCTGGTGCTCCATCTGTGCGGCAACCTCCGGCAATGGATCGGTCACGGGGCCGCAGGGATGCCCGACGTTCGCGATCGCGACGGCGAGTTCGCCGCCCGCGGCGGCTTGTCGCGCGAGGAGCTGGCCTCGCGGCTGCGCGAAGTCGTCACTCTGGTGACCGGTATCCTGCGCGGCCTTCCGCACGAGCGTTTGCTGGAGACCACGGTCTTGCAAGGCTACCAGGTGACCGTGTTGGAGGCAATTTATCACGCGGTCGAACATTTTTCCATGCATACCGGCCAGATCATCTACGCCACCAAGGCCATGACCGGAGAGGACCTCGGCTACTACCGTCATCTCAGCAACCGGAAACTGCAAGGGGATCCGACTCCCTGAAAGCTGTGTGACCGCGGTCACGGAACCCTTCCGCTTCGCTCCGTAAGCTGAAGTTGATGGCTGCCGTGTCGGAATCCACGCCCCGTACCGCGGGCGAGCGCGAGTGGCAAGCCGCCAGGCGAATCCGCCGAAGGGGAACCGACTACTCCCAGTGGCTGCGGCGCACGTTTCAGTGGACCTTCATGCTGCTGAATCTCTGGATCGGGGCCGAGTTCTACCTCTTCGTCCGGTATTGGGAAACCGCTGGGGCGACGCCCTATGTACCACGTCCCGCAGGGGTAGAAGGCTGGCTGCCGATTGCCGGTCTCATGAATCTGAAGGCCTGGGTCGTCACCGGGCGCATTCCGGTTGTCCATCCTGCGGCCGCAGTCCTGCTAGCTGCCTTCCTGCTCATCTCGCTGCTGTTCCGCAAAAGCTTTTGCAGCTGGCTCTGCCCGATTGGAACTCTCTCCGAGTACCTCTGGCGTGCGGGCCGGAAAATTTTCGGGCGCAATTTCGTTGTGCCGCGCGCGGTGGACATTCCCCTGCGCGGTCTGAAATACTTGTTGCTCGGCTTTTTCCTGTGGGCCATCGGCGGGATGTCGGCAGCGGCCATCGAAGCCTTCCTGGAAAGTCCCTACGGGCTGATCGCCGACGTCAAGATGCTGAACTTTTTCCGCTACCTGAGCGCAACGGCGGCGATCGTGCTCGGCGTGCTAGTCATCGTGAGTCTGTTGGTGCAAAACTTCTGGTGCCGCTACCTGTGCCCGTACGGGGCGCTGGTCGGACTGGTTTCCCTTCTCAGTCCTTTGCGCATTCGCCGTGATCCCGTCACCTGCATTGACTGCGCCAAGTGCGCCCAGGCGTGCCCGGCCTGGCTTCCGGTGGACCGTTTGCTTCAAGTTCGCTCCGCCGAGTGCACGGGTTGCCTGGCATGCGTCGCCGTCTGTCCGGTCGCCGGTGCGCTCGAGCTGAGCGCGCCCCGTCGGCTGCGCGTCCCCGCGTGGGTTCTGGCCGCAGGCATTGCGATCGTCTTCCTCGGACTGACGGGCTGGGCGCAGTTCTCCGGTCACTGGCGCACCGACCTCCCGGCCAAGGTCTACCTGCATCTCGTCCCGCGCGCCGACCAGTTCCGCCATCCGTGAGGACCAAGCGGGCGACAGACCCGGAGCGGCCGCGCTAGCATGATTGCAAGATGGAGGCCCTGAAGCGGAGCCGGCGCCCGGCGCCCATCATAACCTTGCGTCCCCATCGCCTGATCGCCTTCGGCTATTACGGCGGCAAGTTCAGCCACCTGAACTGGCTGTTGCCGCTGCTGCCGCCGTGTCACCACTACGTGGAGCCGTTCGGCGGATCGGCGGCCGTCCTGCTGAACCGCGAGCCGTCCCCGCTTGAAACCTACAACGACATTGACGGCGAGGTGGTCAACTTTTTCCGTGTCCTGCGGGATCAAAAGGAACGACTCATTGAGGCGATCGGACTGACGCCGTTCTCGCGCGAGGAATTCTACCGCGCCCTCACCGCCAATCCTGCGGAACTCTCGGACCTGGAGCGGGCGCGCCTGTTCTACGTGCGTGCCCGCCAGGCGCGCACCGGTCTGGCGCAAACCGCATCGCTCGGGCGCTGGGCCAACTGCAAGCTCACCACCCGCAACGGCATGGCCGGCGTGGTCTCGCGCTGGCTCGGCGCCATCGAGGATCTGCCCGCCATCGCTTTGCGCCTGCTGCGTGTGCAGATCGAGAACCGACCCGCGCTGGAAGTGATCCGGCTCTACGACGACCCGCGCACGCTGTTTTACTGCGACCCGCCCTACCCGCACTCAGCGCGCGGGGACAGCAAGGCCTACGGCTTCGAGATGAGCGACGAAGAGCATCGCGAGCTGGCCGCCGCCCTGCATAACATCCGCGGCATGGCCGCGGTTTCCGGCTACCGCTGCGATTTGCTGGACGAACTCTACAAGGACTGGCGCTGCCACGAGGCCCCGGCCAAGAACTGCCACTCGGTGAAAAAGCCGCGCCGCGAGGCCCTGTGGACGAATTACTGAGTCATTGTTCCGCGCAGCGGTTGCCCGCGATGCGGTTTGCCGCGCGCTGGACGCCGGGTGCAGCCACGATGCAGCGCCGGCTCATGCCGTAGCCCGTGATCACGTTGCCCGTGATGACATTGGCCCGCGCCGGCGAGTGCCGCGAAACGCCCCGCCCGAGATAGATCCCCGCGCTCAGCAATTCCGGCTGGTCCACCCAGTAGACGCAACCGGCTTTGGCGGGCTCGCAACGCGCCAGGTTCACCCGGAGGAAGCGGTTGCCTGTCACCCGGTGCCCCTCGCCGATCAAGAACAACCCGCCGAACACCGCGCCCTCGATGACGTTGTCCGCGATGACGATATTGCGCGAGCGCATGTCCGGATTGGCGTCGTTGAGCACGATGCCGAAGTGCCCGTGCGGATAGGCCTCGCGCGGCCCCCGATTGATGCACACATTGCCGCGGACTTCGCCGTCGTGAAATCCATCCAGATCTATGCACTTGCCGTTGACTTCCTCGAAGCGATTGCCGACGTACGCGCTGAAATCGGTGTCGCCCGCGGTATCCAGCGCCACCGGGGTAGCGTCGGGATCCACTTGCTCGACGGGATAGCCGATCCGCCGCCCGCGATTGTCCAGTACACGTACGCGCGTGGCGTGCCCCACCTGCACGGCGTCCCGAGCCAGATCTTCGAAGTAGTTCCGCTCGATGAGGCCGTCGCGGTTGCGCGGCGAGGTGTACAGGGAGTGAGTCCAGACGCCGTTGCCGCGCACGCGGACGAAGCGGCAGCCGCGCACGATGAATTCTGCCGTGCCCTCTTCGAGCAGCACGCCGCCGGTGGTGTTGTTGCGCCCGGCCGGATCCAGCGAGCCGCTGTCGTGGACTTCCACCCGCTCGACGCGCACGTCGCGGCTCCGCGCCGCCAGCACGGCGAAGCCGGCGATGTTGCGGAAAACGCACTCCTCCACGCGAAGGCCTTCCACTTCATCTGCCAGGACGCCATTGTTCCGCGTGAACCGGAAGAAAGGGACGTTCGACGGCGGCAGTCCTTGGGGCCGCGCGAGAGCGTCCCGGTTGCCGTCGAAGGTCAGTCCACGAATCCGCACGTTGCGCCCCCGTTCGATCACAACGAGGGCGCGTCCCTGGAACGCGGGCGATGCCTTCAGCACCGTGCCTTCGGGCGCGCCCTGAATTTCGAGATCCGTCGTTCCGGCGGGCGTCACCAGCTCGCGCTCCAGCTCGATGACGCCGGCAGGCAAACGCAAGACTCCTGTCGAAGGGACTTCGATCGCCGCCGTCCACAAAGTCGTGGCGAGCGCCAGCGCGCAAATCACGCCAGCACCTCGAGCATCACGGGCGGGAAGCGGCGATCACCCACGCGGATCGAGAGCTCATGCTGCCCCGGACCGACCGCGTCAGGCAACGCAAAGCTGATCTGATGGATCGGAGTCCGCGGATCGGCGCACGTGATTTCGCGCTCTCCGATGGGAAGCCCGCCGACGGTCGCGTCGAAACGCTCGGGATGCTCCACTTCCTCGAGCACGACACGCACGGTGCGGCTGCGAATGCGCGGGCCGGCCAGCAAGTCAATTCCGTCGCTGACCTCCACCATACGCGGCACCGAGGGAGGCGGTGGAATCACGCGCAGGAAAATGCGGGGTGCCAGGGGGCGGCCGAGCCAGTGGATCTCGACAGGCTGGAGACCGCTCGCCAATCCGTCGGGCAGTTCGATGTTGAATTGCACCAATCCGTGCCGCGGCGGACCCAAATATGCGCCGCGCGCCGGCTGGCCGGCCACGGTGACGCTGAGCGTGTTCAGGTCGCAGTCTTCGGGTAAATCCTCCAGCCACAGCGAAACCGCAGCAAAGCGCCCGCGCGCCGCCACCACCGGTTCGCCACTGTGCGCGTTCGTCACCCGCCGGATCTGCGCGCGGGCCTCCGGCGCTGCCTTTTCCAGCGCCGCGAACCAGCCCACCGGTCGCTTGCGCAACGTCACCCACTGGTACTGCGTGCGCACGCCTTCCAGCGCCAGCAACTGGAAATCGTTTTCGCGCGCGAACCAGGCGATCTCGTCCGCGGGGATGGCCACGCCCCGCCAGGTATCGAACTCGCCGCCCGTCTGCGGCAGCCCGTTCACCTGGAAGCGGAAAATGCCGTTCGGTTTCAGGACGCGGTGCGCCTCGCGCAGGTAAGAAAAGATGACGTCCCGCGAGGGGATGTGCTGAAACACCGCGTAGGAATAAACGAAGTCGAAGGAATCGTCCGCGAAGGCAGCCAGATCGGCCCCGCTCGTCAAGTGAACGTGCGCGTGGGGGATCCCGCGCAACTTCTCGCGCGCCAGCCGGATCATTTCATCGGAGACGTCCACGCCGTGGATTTCGCCGAACAGCGGCGCCAGCGGCAACATCAATCGCCCCAGCCCGCATCCGATCTCCAGCGCGCGACGCGCACGCGGATTCCCGGGCGGCAAGCGTTCGAGTTCACGCGCCAGACCACGGGCCAGATCCACGCCGCTGGCGAAGAACTCCTCGTCATCCTGGCCCCGGCGGCCGAACGCAACGTAATACTTGGCATCCTCACGCGCGCGCCGATTCCAGTCCTCGCGCATGCGGGCGCAGACGTCCTCACCTTTCATCGCCGGTTATTCTAACCCGGGCGGCCGCTGGAACATCGTGATCCCCGCGATGCCCGCGGCGCCGGCCTCGATACAGGCCGCGGCGTTCTCCGCCGTGATGCCGCCCAGCGCGAAAACCGGGATCCGCACCGACCTCGCGGCTTCCCGCAACCGCTCCAGACCCACCGGCGGCAAGGCTGAGGCCTTCGACAGCGGCTGGAACACCGGACCGAAAACCACGAAATCGGCACCCTCGTGCTCCGCGCGCCGCACTTCGTCCACCGTGTGGCAGGAAACGCCGATCAGAAAGCCGGCCGGCGTGATAGCGCGCAGCCGGTGCGGCGCGAGCGAATCCGAAGGCAAGTGGACGCCGTGGGCGCCGGCCGCCAGCGCCACATCCGCCCGTTCGTTCACCAGGATCCGTGTTCCGTGCGGGTTCGGCAGCGCCAGCACGCGCTCGACGAGCCGGAACAGCTCGCGTGCGGTCAAGTCCTTTTCGCGGATCTGGATCATTTCGATGCCGGCCGCGAGGTTGCGTTCGATGACGGCCAGCAGCGCCTCCACTCCGCCGACCTGCTTGCGATCCGTGATGTAGTAGCGTTTCATCCGTGCTTCCCAGCGCCGCGACCAGGCCGCCGCGCAGGATTCTCGTGGGCGCGCTCGCGGTACAGCCCCTCCATGGCCGAACCCAGCTCGATCGCGGACTCACCGAAGCGATCGCGCACGCGATCCGCCGCCTCCAGCGCACGGCGCCAGCGCTCCCGCCGTTCCTGGTCCAGCAGGCTGAGCTGCCCCTCCTGAATCTGCAAGCCGGACGCTGCCACTCCCAGCAGACGCACAGGCACCCCCCGCTTCCAGTGCGTCCGGAACAGCCTGCGCGCCTCCTCCACCAGGTCCGCGTCGAGCTGCGTGGCGCGATCCATGGTGTGGGAACGGGTAATCGTGGTGAAATCGCGGTAGCGCAATTTCAGGTGCACGGTGCGGGCGTACAGCCCATACTCGCGCAGCCGCCGTGCGACCATGCTCGCCAGCCGCGCCACCGTGGCCTCGAGCAACTGTGCATCCACCAGGTCCTGCTCGAAAGTATGTTCGTGGCTGACCGACTTTGGCGGAGCTTCCTCACCGATTTCTTCGTCGAACCACGCGCCCGCGTCCAGTCCGCGCGCCTTGCCCGCCAGCGCCAGGCCCCAGCGTCCGAAGCGCTCCTCCAGAAACCCCTCATCGAGACGCGCCAGGTCGCCGACGCGCCGGATCCCCAGCTCGTGCAAACGCTGCTCGGTGACTTTGCCCACCCCAGGGATCTTGCCCACCTCGAGGGGCGCCAAAAACTGTGCTTCCAGGCCCGGCAGGACCCAAAGGATGCCGTTGGGCTTGGCCTGATCGGAGGCCACCTTGGCCACCAGCCGCGAGCTCGCGACGCCAATGGAGCAGTTCAGTCCCGTGCGCTGCCGAATGGCCTCATGGAGGTTGTGGGCCGCTTTCATGGGCGGTCCGAAAAGCCGCTCCGTGCCCGTCATATCGAGGTACGCTTCGTCAATCGAGGCCATCTCGACCTTGGGCGAAAATTCGCGGAGAATCTCGTGGATTTTCTCCGAGTACTCGCGGTAGCGCTCGGGATGGCCTTCCACAAAGATGGCGTGAGGACAGAGTCGCCAGGCCGTGCGCAGGGGCATTGCCGAGCGGATGCCGTACTTGCGTGCCTCGTAGGACGCCGCCGCCACCACGCCGCGCGCATCCGGCCGCCCGCCCACCACCACCGGTTTGCCTCGCAGGGAAGGATCGAACAATTCTTCCACCGACACGAAGAACGCATCCATGTCCACGTGGAAGATCGTCCTCATGGCGCTTGCTCACGCTTGCGCGCAGCCAGCACGCGGGGCCGACCAGCCAGGTCGGGCCACACGCGCACCTCGTCCCACCCTTCCTCGAGCATGGCGCGGACGGGCGCAAGCTGGCCGTATCCCAGCTCCACAACGAGCCGACCGCCGCCGCGCAACGTCCGGTGGGCTTCGGCGATGAGGCGGCGGTAGATCTCGAGGCCGTCGGGACCCGCCAGCAGCGCCCTCTGCGGCTCGTACTCGCGCACTTCGCGCGGCAACTGCGGCGCGTCGGTCTCGGCGATGTACGGCGGATTGGATACCACCAGGTCCAGGCTGGAGGAGGCGAACGCGGCCAGCAAGTCGCAAGCCACCAGCTCGACACGGGCGCCCAGCGCGCGGACGTTCTCGGCAGCCACCGCCAGGGCAGCCGGCGAGATGTCCGTTCCCCACACCAGTCGGCCCGTTTCCAGGCTCAGGGTAACGGCAATGGCGCCGGAGCCGCAGCCCACGTCCACGATGGTCCGGGCCTCGCGCGCAAACTCCAGCGCCGCTTCCACGACGTGCTCGGTCTCCGGCCGCGGGATCAAAACCTCCGGCGTCACTCGGAAGACACGCCCGTAAAATTCCTGCTGCCCCGTGATGTACTGGGTGGGCATGCCCGCCAGGCGTTGGGCCAGCATGGTTTCATATCGGGCGGCGGCATCCGGCGGCAGGGTTTCCTCCGGGTGCGCGTACAGGTAGGCGCGCGGGCGTCCGAGCACAGCCGCGAGCAGAACTTCGGCGGTCAGGCGCGGCGCGTCAATGCCCGCCTGCTCAAGTCGTCGGGAGGCCTGCCGGAGCGCCGTCGCGAGATCCATCGAGAGCCACCACCGGCTCGATTTGCTGCTTGAGCCGCTCCGTCTGGTAGTAAGTGGTCAGGGCGTCAATCAGAGGATCCAGATTACCGTCCAGGATACTGTCCAACTGGTACAAAGTAAGTCCGATGCGATGGTCGGTAACTCGGTTCTGCGGGAAGTTATAAGTCCGGATTTTCTCGCTGCGATCGCCCGTGCCGATCATGCTGCGCCGCTCGGCGCCGATTTCGGCCCGCTGCCGCTCCAGCTCCCGCTCATAGAGGCGCGACCGGAGCACGCGCAACGCTTTGGCCTTGTTCTTGATCTGGGATTTCTCGTCCTGACAGGTCACCACCAGACCGGTAGGCAGGTGCGTGATGCGCACCGCCGAGTACGTGGTGTTGACCGACTGGCCTCCCGGCCCCGAGGAGCAGAAGGTGTCAATGCGCAGATCCTTCGGATCTATCTCGACTTCCACTTCGTCAGGCTCGGGCAGCACGGCTACCGTTACCGCCGAAGTGTGAATGCGGCCCTGGGCCTCGGTCTGGGGCACGCGCTGCACCCGGTGCACCCCGCTTTCGTACTTCAGCTTGCTGTAAACCTTGTCCCCGCTGACCAGGGCGATGATTTCCTTGTAGCCGCCGACTTCGGATTCGCTGACCGAAGAAATTTCCACGCGCCAGCCCTGCGATTCCGCGTACCGCGCATACATGCGGAAGATCTCGGCCGCGAACAAGGTGGCCTCGTCGCCTCCCGTCCCGGCCCGGATCTCCAGCAGCACGTTCTTCTCATCGTTGGGATCCTTGGGCAACAGGAGGACCTTCAGATCCTGCTCCACCTTCTCCCGTTCCCGCTCCAGCCGTTCGATCTCCTCGGCCGCCAGCTTGCGTAGATCATCGTCGGACTCCTCCAGCATCTGGTGCGCCTGCGCCAGCTCGGCATCGAGCTTCTTCCATTCGCGGTAGCGCGCCACGATCGGCTCCAGTTCGCTGTGGGCCTTGGCGGTTTTGCGGTAACGCTCGGGGTCCTGGATGACAGCAGGATCCGCCATCTGGCGCGTCAGCTCTTCGAAGCGCGCCTCGATCTCATCCAGCTTGCGGGCGTATTGCATCATGCGCGTGTGTTCAAGCGATCACCGGCTGGCCTCCCTGGGCTCTTTCCAGCTCGAGGGCGCCCTCCAGCGCACGGATGGCCACTTCCACCTGGTCGTCCTGGGGAGGCCGGGTGGTAATCCGTTGCAGCCAAAGGCCCGGCGCCGTCACGGTGGCCAGCAACCGCCCCCGGCCCCGCGCCGCAGCACGGACCACTTCATAGCTTACACCCGCGATGAGGGGAAGCAGAACGATGCGCGAAATAAAGCGCGAGGCGAAATCCTCGAAAGGCAGCGCCGCATAAGCCGCTATGGAAACCAGCATCACGACCATCAGGAAGCTCGTTCCGCAGCGGGGATGATACGTGCTGTACCGCTGTGCGTTCTCCACCGTGAGCCGTTCCCCAGCTTCGAAAGCGAAGACCACGCGGTGCTCGGCCCCGTGGTACTCAAAGACCCGGCGGATATCCTTCCAGCAGGAAATGGCCAGCAGGAAGGCAACGAACAGAGCGATGCGGATGATCCCGTCCACCAGATTGAAGCCAATGCGTCCGGCGAGAGCAGGCAGCCAGCCGCTCAGGCGCGTGGTCAGATACAAAGGAACGAACTTGTACAGGAAGATGAAAAACGCCAGCGAAATCGCCAGGTTCGCCGCCATCAGAGCCGGACTGATCTCGGCCTTCTTGCCGGACCGCTCCTCCTCGGGCAGCGCCGCGTTGGCCGAGAAACGCAGAGCCTTCATTCCCAGCCACAAAGCTTGCCCCAGGGTCCCGATGCCGCGCAGAATCGGCCAGCCAAAAGCGCGATATTTTTCGGAAATTTTTACGAGCGGACCTTCCTCGGTGACTAACTTGCCATCGAGCCGCCGCACTGCCACGCAGTAACTGTGCGGGCAGCGCATCATGACGCCTTCGATGACCGCCTGGCCGCCGATCAGGGTCTCGTCCTCGCCCGCCGCCAGCGTGTGGGAACTGACCAGCAGGCGCACAAACAACGGTAAATGCACCGGCGCGGAGCCTCCTCCTTGTTCCGAGTATACCTTGGAGTCCCGTTCCTGCGCCGGTCGCAGCGTCCGTCCCACTCCGACGGCTGCTCGCTCATTTCGATGGCGCCCCCGGCGGCTCGTCCAGCCACTCCGGGCGACGGAGAACCGGACGCGGGCGGGAGCCATCGGGAGGCCCGATGATGCCCTCGCGCTGCATGCGATCCAGAATCCGCGCGGCGCGCCCGTAGCCAAGACGCAGCCTCCGCTGCAACACCGAGGTCGAGGCCTTGCCCAGCTCGCAGACGATGCGCACCGCTTCGCGATAAAGGGGATCCTCCTGTTCGTCGGTCCCCGTGCCTTCGCTGCCCTCCTCTTCCTCGGAAGGCGGCGCGATCAGGAAGGAAGCGTCGTAATCGGGCGTAGCCTGCGCCTTCCAGAATTCCACCACGCGATTGATTTCGGCCTCGGTCACTAGCGCGCCGTGCACACGCGTCAGGCGCGAGGAGCCGGGCGGCAGGAAGAGCATGTCGCCGCGTCCCAGCAGGTGTTCCGCCCCCATCACGTCCAGGATCGTGCGCGAGTCCACGCGCGTGGCCACCCGGAAGCTGATGCGAGCCGGGAAATTGGCCTTGATCAGCCCGGTGATCACATCCACGCTCGGCCGCTGGGTGGCCAAAACCAGATGCATGCCCACCGCCCGTGCCATCTGGGCCAGCCGTGTCACGGATTGCTCTACGTTGTGCCCTTCCACGATCATCAGGTCGGCCAGCTCGTCAATGACGATCAGGATGTATGGCAGCGGCTCCGGCTCTTCCTCCTCGCCGAACAGAGTGCCCGGCTGGTACGGAAGCTGCTCCAGCTTGCGGTGATACTGCTCGATGTTGCGCACGCCGTGATCCGACAAGACGCGGAAACGGCGCTCCATCTCCAGCACCGCGTTGCGCAGCGCATTGGCCGCCTTGCGCGCATCCGTGATCACCGGCGTGAGCAGGTGCGGGATCCCCTCGTACAGCCCCAACTCCAGCCGCTTGGGATCCACCAGGATCATCCGCACCTCATCGGGCGTCGCCTTGTAGAGCACCGACATGATCAGGCAGTTCAGCAGCACGCTCTTGCCCGATCCGGTGGACCCGGCGATGAGCAGGTGCGGCATGGTCTCCAGCGGCGCCACCTTGATGCGCCCGGCGATGTCCTTGCCCAGCGGCAGCGTGAGTCGCGAAGGTGAGCGCTGGAACTCCTCGGACTCCAGGACCTGCCGCAGCACGATCAACTCGCGGCGCGCGTTCGGCACCTCGATGCCCACCGTCGGCCGGCCCGGAATCCGCTCGATCAAGATGGATTCCGCCTGCAAACCGAGGCAGAGATCTTCGGTCAGGGTGACGATGCGGCTGTACTTGATTCCGGCCTCGGGTTTGAATTCGAACGTCGTGACCACGGGTCCCGGGTTGATCTGCACGACCGAACCCAGCACGCCGAACTCCTTGAATTTCGCCTCGATGCGCGCCGCGATCTGCTTGAGCTCCTGCTCGTCGTAGCCGCCGCGGGCAGGCGCTTCGTTCAGCAGGTCCGTGGGGGGCAGGCGATACTCGGGGCGACGCCGGGGAGGAGCCTGCGCGGGCGCAAGCTGTACGGCCGGGGCAGGTTCCGGCTCGGTTTCGGGCTCCTGACCCGGCTCGGGCGGCGGCGGGGGCAGGTCCTCCAGCGTGCGGATGGGAATCTCGCGAACGACCGCCCTTTCCTCGGCCACGGGTTCGGACTCGACCGCCGGCTCAGGCTCGGCCACGGGCGCCACCGCAACCTGCGCCTTGGGCGTCGCTTCCCCGGCAGTCTTGCGGACGCGGCGACGGGGCAGCCGCCAGCTCCGCCACCAGGCCCCCAGCCGCCGCATTGCAGGCGCCACGGCGAAGAAGGAAAATCCCGAGACCAAATACAGCGACCCGACCGCCATGGCTCCCAGCACGATCGCCGCGCCAGTGGTGTTGAACCACGCTTGCAGCAAATCGGCCACCAGCAGCCCCAGCAGGCCGCTCGCGGGCAAATCCATGACCCTCCACTCGGGACCCAAAGCCAGGGCCGCCCCGGCGGTGGTCACCAGCAGCAGGAAACCGCCGATCTTGCCCGCCGGCGCCACCGGCCTGCGCGATCGCACCAGGTTGTACGCCACCAGCACGAGCACCACAGGCAACGCGAACGCCGGCAGGCCGAACACCTGGAGCGCCAAGTCGGCGATGTGGGAACCGAAAGGACCGATCAGATTCCTGGCCCGCTCGCCCGTAGCCGTGTTCCAGGATGGATCACCGGGATGGTAGGAGATCAGGCTGAGCCAGACCAGCAGCCCGAAGATCAACAACACGAAGCCCGCCGCTTCGCCAGAGCGCGAGCGTCGAATCGTTTCCGCCTCCCGCATGTGCGTTCGGGCGGAGCGCAGTCATTGCCAGGGCAATCACTATTATGCCAAAAACCACCCGGTAGTACACGAAAATTTTCAGCGTATGGCGGCGCAGAAAGCGTAAAAAGAAGGCGATCACGAGCCAGCCCGTCAGCGCACTGGCTACGGCGCCAGCGATGAACGCGCTCCGCATCTCGACCGGGATGCCGCCGGCCGCAATCATATCCAGCGATTCCTTGATCGCCGCGCCCAGCAAGGCGGGAGTTGACAACAGGAAGGAAAACCGGGCCGCCGCCGGGCGATTCAGGTCGCGCAGCAGCGCAGCCGTGATGGTGATTCCGCTGCGGGAAACGCCAGGAACGATGGCGAAGGCCTGTGCGACTCCAATGGTCATTGCGTCCGCTACCCGCACATCCGCGAGGCTGCGACGCCCCTGGCTGCGGCGATCGGCCCAGTACATCAGCAGTCCCACGCCGATCAGCATGCCCCCCATCAGCAGCGGGTTGCGCCAGCTCTGTTCGGCGTACGATTTGAAGGCGTAGCCGGCGATCCCGACGGGTACGGTGGCCGCCGCCAGCAGCCACAGCAAGCGAGGATTGGCCGCCAGCTCGGGATCACTCTGGTGTGCCCGCCAGCCGACGGCCTGCGCCGCCAGCTGCAGCCAGTCGCGGAAAAAATATCCGAGCAGGGCCACCACCGTGCCCAGGTGGAGCGCGATGTCGAAGGACAGTCCAGGATCCTTCCAGCCCAGCAGCCACGGGGCCAGGGCCAGATGCGCCGTGCTCGATACGGGAAGGAACTCGGTGAGGCTCTGAACGATGGCCAGAACGATCGCCTGGTAAATGGGCATGAGCGAAAACAACCATGCTAACGCACCACCCGCGGGCGCACGGCTCTGGGTCCGACACCCTCCCCGCCTCCGGGCGCCGCGCGATATGCTCAGGAAGGGAGAATAGCCGTGGCTGCCGCAGAAAACCCGACTGCACGCAAATTTGCCCTACCCGTCCCCCTGATCATCTTCGGGGTCATGCTGCTCATCGGCCTGGCTGCGGCATGGTACTTGAGCCGTCCGGCGCCGTCCCCGCCCGGCCCCGTGCTCACGCCCGAGGCGCGCGCCTACGTGAAATACCTCAAGCTCAGCGACACCGAGATGAAAGCCCACAAGAGCTACCTGAACCAGCGCCTCGTCGAGATTACCGGCAAGATCACCAATACCGGCCCCCGCGCCCTCCGTCTGGTGGAGATCAACTGCGTGTTTTACGACGCCTACGGTCAGGTGGTCCTGCGCCAGCGACTTCCCATCGTGGGACCGCGCACCGGCGGGCTGAAGCCTGGTGAAACCAAACCGTTCCGCCTGCCTTTCGACGAGCTTCCCGAGAGCTGGAATCAGGGGCCGCCTCAGTTGGTCATTGCCCAGATCATTTTCGAGGACTGAGGGACACCCGATGAGACGAAACATTTTGGCCTTCTTTTGTACTTTTGGGCTGGCGACCGGCGCCGAGACTCTCTCGCTCAAACTCGACCGTCCCGCCGAGATCGTGGCGGAACTCGAGATGCGCTCGCCTGGCTCGGATTTCGCCCGGCGAGGGCGCGAAGCAGCCGTGGCGCGGATTCAAGTGGCGGGCAAAGCCCCGCACTACGTCACCCTGTTTGCGGGTCCCGAGAGCTGCGTCTATCGCGTCTTTTTGGGCAAGCTGGGAGCCGGCGAGCACCGGATTCTGGTGGAGCGCGACGAGCGCTGGTCAGCCCCGGCGTCGGGTCTCGAACTGATTCGTGCAAACCTGCGCGAGTACCGTCCAGGCGATGAGTATTATCCCGTGCTGGCGAACGCCCCCGTCATATTCGCGCGCGAGGACACGCTGGGGCGCTTCAGCGACGTTCCTCTGCTGTCCTATTGCGAGCGCCTGCGGGAAGACGGCCAGGAGCTGCTCCAGTACACCGTAATTTTCTCCAACGAGGATGGAGGCACTTCCACGCGCGCGCTGATGGCCCGTTGGGGCCGCACCGCCGATATCGAGTATGTGTATCGCGTGAGGCTGGACGGCAGCGGGCGCCCGGTCCGCGCCACCGTCCAAACGCGCAATCACAAGGACGTGGACTTCGACGGCGTGCGCGAGGACCTGCACCCGTTGTTGTATGTGGTCACGCGCAACAACATGGTGGCGCCGGAAGGCCCCGCGACGCTGCGCTATCAACTGGCGCCCATCGTGGTGGATCTCAGCCGTAATTCGCGGGAGCGCGTCATGGACGAAAACCCGGTGCTGTATCGGGTCACTGCGCAGGAACTCGAGCGGGAGGGCAAGCTCCGCCCGTTCGGCGTCGTGGATGGCGAAAAGATCAGCGATCCGCGGAATTACCTCTACGTGGAAATGAAGCTGGAGAACCGCGACTCGGCCGTGGCGGTGCTGGTCCGTTTGCAGGATGAAGCAGTGTGGCGCAGCTCGCATCTGGGCCGGTCCGATTATGCGGTGGCCCGCGACGGATGGGTCCGCACAACCATCGAGCTGCCGCCGGGCACGGACGCGGGCCGCATCGCCGAGATCGGCCTCCACTGCCTCGTAGTGCCCACGAAGATCAACGACAAGGAGTTGTGGCCGGACGCGGGTCACTGCCGCGTGCTCGCTGTGGGCCGCGTCTTCCTGCTCGATCAGGCCTTCCGTCCGGGACCCGACCTGTGGCGCCTGCCCGCCACCGCCGCACCCCTGGAAATCCCCAGCGGCCAGATGCGCGTCTTCCGGAAGTGAGCGAGAATCTCCCGGAGGGAAATTAGCCCGTCAGATGGCGCACGTGGTCGCGTGATCGGGGTCCCTCCGGAAGCGGGGTGGGCAACTCAAAAACAAAAAGCGATGCCGCCGCCGCCCGCCGGACTGCTTTCCTTAACGTAGAGAGCCAGATCTGGGAATCGTGGCCGCCGGGGCCAAAGCCAGGGGCTCCGGGATTGACGCAGGACACCGCTTCAGATATATTCGTTTCAGATTCGGCGTGGGCACACGAAAGCTCCTCGCATGACATCAAAGGGAGGGCAATTCACCGATGGCCAAACGCTTGCCGCTTCTGATGCTCACGCTGGCCGTGGCGGCCGCCGCTCAGGACGCTCGAACTGCCGCACTGACGGGCGTGGTAACCGATCCGGCGGGAGCCGTGGTTGCCGGCGCCAAGGTAACCGTGGTGAACATCGCCACCAAGTTCACTTCCGAGGGCGTCACTAACGAAACCGGCCGCTACTTCATCCCGTATCTGGCCCCGGGCACTTACGAATTGCGCGTCGAGGCGCCGGGCTTCAGTCGGTACGTACGCACGGACATCCAGCTCCGGGCGGGCGATTTCCCGCGCGTTGACGTGCAACTCCAGCTCGGCGCAGTTACCGAATCAGTGACCGTGTCCGGTGCGGTGCCTTTGCTCCAGACGGAGACCGCCACGACCACAGCCACGCTGCAAAACCGGGTTTTCATGCGCATCCCCGTAATGCAGGTGCGAACCTACAACATCCTAACTTACTTGCCAGGGGTGAATAACACCGGTTTCAACGCCTTTAACGCCATCGGGCAACGGAACCGTTCCATGGGCTACTCGGTGGATGGCGTGAGCGCCAAAGAGCCAGTCCGCGGCCCCGCCACGGACCACACCCAGACCTTGCAAACCACGATGGACGCCATCGAGGAGGTGCGCGTGCTCACTACCGGCCTCCCGGCGGAGTTCGGCCGGGCAGGAAGCGGCATGATCGTGGCCGTCATGAAAAGCGGCACCAACCAGTTGCACGGCTCCGCCGAGGACCGTTACATCAACCGCCACCTGCTTCACCGCCGCTACTTCGATCTCCTGCCGCAATCCCCCATGGGATACCACGAACTGGCCGCGACGCTCAGCGGGCCAGTGGTGCTCCCCGGCCTTTACAACGGCCGGGACCGAACCTTCTTCTTGTTGGGCTGGCAGCGACACCACGAAAAGGCGTCAGAGACTGCCGTCACTGCGGTGCCTACGGAAGCGATGCTCAACGGCGACTTCAGTTTCAACGGCCTCGGTTACCCCATCTTTGATCCATTCACTACGAGGCAAGTCAACGGAGAATGGGTGCGCGATCCTTTTCCCGGCAATCGTATACCGGTTTCCATGTTCGACCCGGTCGCCCGCAACTTTTTGAACCGCAACCCGTGGCACCGCCCCAATCAGCCGGGTTACATCGAGGCTGGCGGCCCGCGCGAAAATTTTGTCGCCGCCACGCGCTATCGCTCGTACCGCAGTCGAATGGACGTCAAGTTCGATCAGCAACTGAGCCCAGCCCACAAGTTTTTCGTCCGCTATTCGCATAACTGGCACTGGGTCTGGTCCAATCGGGGCGACAACATCGGGTACGCCTGGGAACTGCTCAACCCGGCCGGCGTTCCCACCCCGACCGACATGGGTAACCTCGCCTTCTCTGACACCTGGACGCTTTCGCCCACTACCATCAACGAGTTCCGCCTCGGCGCCACACGGCGAATTTATACCCGCCGGCCGGAAAGCTACGGTCAGGGTTGGGCCGAAAAACTCGGTATTCCCAATGTTCCACCCGAGACCTTTCCGCAATTTAATAACCTCGGCTTTGCCGTGAACCCGGGCGGACTGGCAAAGTCTGTCGCCGAAGAAATATCGCTGGCCGAGAATTTCACGCGTGTGGTCGGCCGCCATACTCTGAAGACAGGTTGGGAGGTTATTCGCTCGCGATTTAACAACGTAGAAGAGGACCGTCCTTCCGGAATCTATAACATGGGTGGCACCGACTACCCCTTCCGACCGAATACCGGTAACGGATTTGCTGCCTTCCTGCTCGGCACGGTGCAGAGTGCACAATTTACGCGCAACATGGCCACCTGGCTGCCCCGCTGGTGGACTCACGGCCTCTACATTCAGGACGAATATCGCCCGCGACCCGGCCTCACCCTGAATATCGGCTTGCGCTGGTCGTACGAAAGCCCTTACAAAACGAAATACGGACAGCAATCCCAGTTTGACCCACAGGTCACCGATCCCATCACTGGTCGCCAGGGCGCCATCGTCCACCCCAAGGGGTTCCTGGCGCGGCGGGATCTGAACAACTTCCAGCCGCGCATCGGTGTCGCATGGAACTTCCGCCCCTCGCTGGTCTTTCGCGGAAGCTTCGGCATCATGACGATCGATCTCTTGAGTCCCGCGACCAACATCTGCTTCGAGGAGTACTTTGCATCGGCGAACATCCAGCAACCACCTGGGGATCCCCGCATCGCCTTCCGGCTTTCCCAAGGGCCGCCCCGGATCGTCTTCAACGTGAACCCGGACGGAACCGTGCCGTTTGTGGGAGTCAACTACGCCGCCCGTCAGGCGAGCTGGTACGATCCCGCGATGCGCATGCCCTACATCGCGAGCTGGTCAGCCGGCGTGCAGTGGCAGGTCGCGAGGGATTATCTAGTGGAGTTCGTCTATCAGGGGAGTTCTGGGGTGAAGCTGTTGAACTTCTGGAATTACAACTCCGTGCCCCTGGACATCTCGCGCGATCCCGCCGTGCTGGACGCTATCTCGCGCGCCGTGCAGCTCTACCGACCCTACCCGCAGTTCGGGGAAATAAGGCACTACAGCAACTATGGCCACAGCAGCTACCACGGCGGAACCGTCCGCCTGGAGAAACGATACAGCTACGGCATCACGTTGAACACCTTCTACACTTATTCCAAAGCCCTCAATGACAGCGATACCGAGCTCGGCGTCACCGGCATCACCTTCTACAATCGCCGCCTGGAAAAGGCGGTGGCCGGCTTCGACCTTACTCACCGCTGGGTGACGACGTTCACATGGGATCTTCCTTTCGGCTCCGGCCGCCGGTTCCTGAACACGGGAGGCTGGGCCAACCGTGTTCTGGGAGGCTGGGAGTTGACCTGGGCGCAAACGCTCCAGAGCGGATTGCCATTCACCGTGACCTTCGCGGGCAGCCCGTACCGCTACCTGCCGGGCGCCTCGCGCCCGAACATTCTCGTGCCATTCAAGCAGGCGGTCGTACAAAACTGGAGCATCGGGCCGCACCGCTTCCCCACGAGCGCCCAGAATCCCTACCTGAGGGCGGAGGCCTTCGCCTATCCGCCTGCCTTCACCCCCGGCAACCTGGGACGAAACACTTTCCGGGGACCGCGGCTTTACTGGCCCCAAGCCTCGCTGGCCAAGCAGTGGCCGATCCGGGAACGCCTCCGCTTCACGCTCCGCGCCGACGTCAGCAACGTCTTCAAGCGGCCGCAGTTCGGACGCCCCGGTTCGGTTTACGACACCCGCAACCTCGGGACCTTCGGCCGCTTCACCAGCGAACTGGGCAACTTCGCCGAAATTGGCAGCCGCTTCCACTGGATTCTGGTCTTCCGGCTCCAGTGGTAAGCGCATCGAATCGGAACCAGAGTACGGCCTGATCCCTGGCCGCCCCCGATCGGAGTAAGATCACAGAGAACTGACGGTAACAACACCAGGAGGAACCTATGGCATACCACCGACGTCCCGCACTGACCCGCCGCGGTTTGCTGCGGCGCGCCGCGGCGCTGGCCGCGTTCGGTCCACTCTTCAAGAGCACCGCGAAAGCTTCCGGTTCGCAGACCGGCTCCGTGAACCGCTATTCGGCGCCCAGCCAGCTCCGGATCACGGACATTCGGGCTTGCCGCGTTGCATCCAACTTCGACTACCCGATCATCAAGATCTACACCAATCAGGACGTCTATGGCCTGGGCGAAGTCCGCGACGCCGGCGTCGAGGGCCTGGCGCTGGTGCTCAAGCCGCACCTGGTCGGCCGGAATCCGCTGGACATCGAACCCAACCTGGACCGCATCCGCAAGTTTGCCAATCACCGGCGCACCGGCGGCGGTTACAGCGCCATTGACATCGCGCTGCACGACATCGCGGGCAAGGTCTACGGCGTGCCGGTGTGGCGACTGATCGGCTCCCGGTACCGCGACCGCATCCGCATCTATTGCGACACCAACGAAAGCAAAGATCCCAAAGTCTACGCCGAACGAATGCGCAAACGCAAGGAGATGGGCTTCACGTTCTTCAAAATGGACATCGGCCCGAACCTGATCTCGGACGTGCCCGGCGCGCTCATCGGCGGCGTGGCCACGGAAAAAGGACTCAAACTCTATTGCGAGTTCATTCAGGCTGTGCGCGACGCCATCGGCTGGGATCAACCCCTGGCAGCCGATCACTTCGGCCCGCTCACGCTCAACGACTCCATTCGTTACGCCCGCGCCTTCGAGCCGTACAACCTCGCCTGGGCCGAAGACATGATCCAGGTAGGCCACCTCGGGCAGGGTGGCGATGCGCCGCTGAACTGGCGCGCGTACAAGACGCTCTGCGATTCGACCGTAACCCCGATCGCCACCGGCGAGAGCCTCTTCGGCCTCGAAGAAGGCTTCAAGGCCTTCATTGACAATCAGGCGATTGACATCGTTCACCCCGATCCGCTTACTGCCGGCGGCATTCGCGAGGTCAAGCGCATCGCCGATTATGCCGTAATGCACGGCGTGCAAACCGCTCTGCACTTCGCCGGTTCACCGGTCGGCTGCATGGCTTGCGTGCACGTGGCGGCTACCCTCAAGGACTTCCTGGCCCTCGAAAACCACGCGGTGGATATCCCATGGTGGGACGATCTGGTCACCGGCGTGCCCAAGCCTATCATCCAGAAAGGCTACATCCAGGTGCCCGAAACGGTGGGCCTGGGCATCGAACTCAATGACGAAGTCGTCAAGCAGCACTTGCGCGTGCCTGGCTATTTCGAGCCGACGCCGCAGTTCGACAAATTCATCATTGACGACTTCCGCCGTGGCGGTCCCTATCCGCACTTGGACGAGCACGGCAAGCTGGTAATTGACTGGTAGGACTCCAGGGGCGTCGCCCAAAGCAACGTCGAAGCAGCAGCGGCCCAAGCGAAGAGGCGAACGTCCGCACCGCCTCCCGATCCAAAGGGACGCCAGAAAGAGAAAAGCCCCGGGCTGGGGTCCCCGGGGCTTCACTCAGAGGGGCTAGCGACGGACTGGGCTCCGTCGCCGGGGATGCTACGTATCAGCGACTGACTCAAGTATAGAACAATCAGGCCCGTTTTGTCTCGTTTCTTATCAAATTTTAATTAAGCGGGGGCCGACCGCCCGGTTTTCCCCCGGCTCCTCCGCCACCGTTGTCCCCGGTCGCACTCCGCCCGGCTTGCAACCGCCTCGCCCTCTCATAGTCAGCCAGCAGTTGCCGGGTGATCTTGTCGGCCACGTCCGCGCTGGCCCCCCGGAACTTGCCCCCAGTGCTTTCCTGCGTGGTGGCCCAGATGACGTCACCCTCCTTGTTAACGAGCCGCACCGCAGCGGAAGCCTCGTGACGACGCTCCGCAATGCGCGTCGAGGAATGCTCGCCCACCCCCACACTGGCGTAGGTCCGACGCCCCCGCGTGTCTGTGGTGCGTGTCGAACCAGTGCCGAAACTCCCCTGCGCGCTCAGGCCCTCGTTCGAAGCAAACGTTTCCGTATACACCAAGTCCTCGGCAGACCCGCGGAGAATCGCGTCCGCCCGGTCCGGGTTCTCCGTGACCACGAACAACCTGGCCGAATGCAGAGCCGCCAGGATCATTTCGCGAATGTGCGCCGCCACTTCTCCGCCCGTAAGACGATCCACATACACACGACGGACCTTCAGAAGCTGAACCAGCCGTTCGCGTTCCAAATCGTCCGGCTCCGGCCCCTGTGCAGCCAGCGCCGAAGCCATGATTAGAGTCGGCAGCCAGGCTGCTGCGGTTCGCGCAATCATCCACCACCTCGCCCGGCCTTGCGCGCCTCTTCGTCCTGGAACTCGACGCGCCGGCCCGTCCGGGCCTCCAGCGCCGCCAGCAGCGCACGAATGTCCTCCTTGTCCACGCGGAAGACCATCGCCTGCTGCCGGTCCTGCTCATCGCGGAAACCGACGGTGAGGAAATGCCGCCGCTTCTTGCTCAGCAACAGCATTGGCGAGATAACGACCCCAAGCGCATATCGCCGGCTCACCTGCTGGCCGTACTCGAGCATGTTGATTCGCTCGTATGGGACCTCCAAGCGGACGCGGTCGGCCTCAAAGACCATCACACGGTCGTCCGTGGTCAGGATTCGTCCGCTGAGCCTGGCCCTGAGCGAGGCAACCGTGCCTCCGACGTATTCCGCACGCCCTCCTTCCTGTCCCGCCATCGCGGTCCAGGCCGACACGAGCGCCAGCCACGTCAGTGTCGGGGCGGCGCGGGATGCCACGAATACACGCATGGCGCGTTGTACCATGAGATAAGTAGCCGCGACCGCGGCTTCTTCTCAGAGGGGATAACCACCGTGTCCAACGCGCCCGATTCCGAGCGTGATCGCAGCAGTCTTTCTTTGCCCGACGGGGTCACGATCAGCCCCGACGTGGTCCGTCCCAACCGGCTGCCGCCGGGCCAGCGCCGCACCGATGAGTGGCCCGTGATGACTTCCAACGGCCTGCCCCGGATCAACTTGCAAACATGGCGACTGCGGGTGGATGGCCTCGTCGCCAACCCCATCGAGTGGAGCTGGGAGCAATTCAATACCCTGCCCCGGGTGCGCGTTTACGCCGATCTTCATTGCGTCACCCGCTGGTCGCGGCTGGGCAACCTCTGGGAGGGCGTCCCCACCCGCGAGATCCTGGCTCGCTGCGGCGGACCGTCGCCCCAAGCCCGTTTCGTGCTCGTGCACGCCCTCGATTCCGGTTACACCGCCAACCTCCCCTTGGAAGACTTCCTCGCCGAGGACGCTCTGGTGGCCACGCACCACGACGGCCAGCCGCTCACTCTGGAGCACGGCTGGCCAGCAAGACTCGTGGTCCCACGGCGGTACGGCTGGAAGAGCGTCAAGTGGCTGACGCGCATCGAATTGAGAGAGAAGGACCGCGCGGGCTACTGGGAGTCCGGCGGCTACCACATGCGCGGTGATCCCTGGAAGGAGGAACGCTTTCGATGGTGACAGCCACCGGGCAACAAACGCCAACTCGCTCCTCGCGGCGGAAGTGGATCGTGGGTGGCCTGGCCGGCGTCGGGCTGGTCGGACTGGGCACCGCAGCCTACCGGGTGGCCCCCAGCTTCTGGAGGCAATTTTTCCGCGAAGTCGGCAGGCCGATCCAACCCGCGCCCGCACGCCCGCGGCCACAAGGGTGGCCCGACACCGGACTGCACGCCGCCTGGCTCGGCCACAGCACCGTCTTGCTGAAGATCGAGGGTTTCTGGGTGCTCACCGATCCCGTCTTCAGTGACCGAGCCGGCATCCATGTGGGTCCGCTGGCGATCGGCATCAAACGCCTGGTGGCGCCCGCTCTGGCCCTGGAGGAACTCCCGACGCCGGACCTGCTCCTGCTCTCCCACGCTCACATGGACCACATGGACACGCCCACGCTGCGCAAGCTCGAAAACCGCCGCACCGCAGTCGTGCTCGCGCGTTACAACAGCGACCTGATCCGCCCGGAACGCTACCGGTCGGTCTACGAGCTGGGCTGGGGCGAGCATGTGCGCGTGGGACCGGCCCTCATCCGCGCCTTTCCCGTCAATCATTGGGGCGCACGCTACCGCAGCGACAATCACCGCGGCTATAACGGCTACATCGTTCAAATCGGGCGGTGGCGCTTGATCTTCGGCGGCGACACCGGAGATACGCACCATTTCCGCGAACTGCACGACGGGCGGCCCTACCACCTGGCTATCATGCCCATCGGCGCCTACAACCCGTGGCGGCGCCGCCACTGCACTCCGGAGGAGGCCTGGCGGATGACCAACGAAGCCGGGGCCGAACGCATCCTTCCCGTCCACCACCAGACCTTCATCCTCAGCCACGAACCCGTAATGGAACCCATCCAAAGGTTGCTCGATGCCGCCGGGCCGCAGGCCGAACGCGTGGTAACCCAGCGCGTGGGCGACGAAATGCGGATCGTTTGAGCTGGCCCCTGGCAGCCTGACGGCCCGAGGCGGTTCGTTACAATTCAGGGTATGCCGCGTCTGCTGTGGCTTGCCTGTCTTTTTGCCGTCCTCGTCGCGGGCCAGCAACCCTTTGACGTTCATGCGCTGCTCAAGCTGGAGCGCATCTCCGACCCGCAAATTTCGCCCGACGGACGCCACGTCGCCTTCGTGGTGCAGTCCGTGGATCTGGAAAAGAACCGCCGGCCCAGACACATCTACGTCGTCCCGTTGAGCGGGGGTGAACCCGTTAGACTCACCCACGAAGGTAACCTCAACGACCGCCCGCGCTGGTCGCCCGATTCCAAAACCATCGCTTTTATTTCCGACCGCAGCGGTTCGGCGCAAATCTGGCTCATGAACGCCGACGGTAGCCAGCCCCGCCAGCTCACCAACTGGCCCACGGAAGCCGGCGGCGTGCTGTTCTCCCCGGACGGGCGCCGCCTGCTGTTCACTTCCGAGGTCTATCCGGAATGCGGCGCGGACGAAGCCTGCAACCGGAAGAAACTCGAGGAGGAGAAGGCTTCCCCCGTCAAGGCCCGCATTTACACTTCCCTACTCTACCGGCACTGGGATCGCTGGCAAGGCAAGCGACGTTCCCACTTGTTCTCCATCCCTGTGGAGGGAGGCAAGGCCGTGGACTTGACGCCGGGCGATCGCGACGTGCCGCCCTTCTCGCTCGGAGGCCCCGACGACTACGCGATCTCGCCCGACGGCAAAGAGGTCTGCTACGCAATGGTGAGCGACCCGGTTGCGGCCGTCAGCACGAACACCGACCTCTATGTGGTGCCGATCACCGGCGGCGAAGCGGTCCGCATCACGTCCAATCCCGCCGCCGACAACTCGCCTGCCTATTCGCCGGATGGGAAGTACCTCGCCTTCCGCATGCAGACGCGGCCCGGCTATGAAAGCGATCGCTGGCGACTGGCCGTCCTGGAGCGCGCCACCGGCAAGCTCACCGTCCTCACCGAGAACCTGGATCGCTGGGTCACCAGCTTCACCTGGTCGCCGGATTCCAGCCGCCTGTTCTACACCGTGGAGGACCGCGGCCGCCAGGTGGTTCACATGGTCCCGGTGAGCGGCGGCGGCGCACGCACGATCATCAGCGGCCCCGGCTACGTCAGCGACGTACAGTTCACTCCCGACGGCAAGACCATGGTTTATCTGGGCCAGAGCGGCAGCCAGCCGGCCAAACTGTTTCGCGTCTCTTCAACCGGCGGGGCGCCCCAGCCCCTGACCCGCATCAACGACGTTTTCCTCTCCGCCTACCAGCTCCCCGAGTTCGAGGAATTCTGGGTGGAAGCGCCGGACCGTACGCGCGTGCACAGCTTCCTGGTCAAGCCTCACGGCTTCCGGGCCGATCGCAAGTATCCCGTATTGTTCCTCATTCACGGCGGCCCGCAAGGCGCGTGGGAAAACAACTGGGGCTACCGCTGGAACCCCCAAGTGTTCGCCGGCGCCGGCTATGTGGTCGTGCTGCCCAATCCGCGCGGCTCCACGGGCTTCGGCCAGAAGTTCATTGACGAAATCAACGCCGATTGGGGCGGCAAGGTGTTCGACGACATCATGGCGGTCGTGGACTACGTGACCGCGCTGCCTTACGTGGACCCCGAGCGCATGGCGGCCGCCGGCGGCTCCTATGGCGGCTACATGATCAACTGGATCCTCGGACACACGCAACGCTTCCGCGCCCTGGTCTCGCACGCCGGCGTCTTCGATCTGCGCAGCATGTTCGGCGAGACCGAAGAGTTGTGGTTTCCGCTCTGGGAGTTTCAGGGGCCGCCCTGGGAAAATCCTGAGCTGTACGCGCGGCTTTCCCCCAGCTACTACGTGAAGCAATTCCGCACGCCCACCCTGGTCATTCACGGCGAGCTCGACTACCGCGTGCCCTACGGGCAGGGCTTGCAGCTCTTCACCGCCCTTCAACTCCAGAAGGTCCCGTCGAAGCTCTTGCTTTTCCCGGACGAGGGACACTGGATTCTCAAGCCGCAAAACAGCGTGCTGTGGTACAAGACCTTCCTCGAGTGGATCAACGAGTGGGTGAACAAGCAGCCGGCCCCGGCGCAGCCGCCGGAAACATCGCCAGCCAGGCCCTGACTCGTCAACGCGGCGGTTGCTCGTTGCGCGGCGGGATGCGCCACAGGTAGATCTTGCGACCGCTCACTTCGATCTCTTTGTCCGGCTTCCAGTCCCCCATGTCGTGCCAGTGCGACACCACGCGCGTGCCGGGTTTGAGTTCGCGAAGCAACTTCGGCCTCAGCTTCAGATTGACCCAGGGCCAGAGATAGAGCGTAACTACGGTTGCCTCGCTGATGTCGGCTTCGAAAAGATCTTCGTTGCGGAAACGGACGCGGCCCGCGACGCCCGCCTTGCGCGCATTTTCCTCGGACTCCGCGATCCGCTGAGGATCTATGTCAATACCCACGCCGCGAGCGCCGAACTCCTTGGCCGCGGCGATCACAATCCGCCCGTCGCCGCAACCCAGATCGTAGACCACGTCCCGGCTGGTGACGCCCGCCAGCTCGAGCATGGCGCGCACGACCTCCGGAGGCGAAGGCTCGTAGCGAACATCGGGCGGGCGCAGCGATTTTTGGGCTAAAGCACCCGCAACGGCGCTGAGCAGCGTGACCAGGAGCAGAACGGGTTTGCGCATGATCCCGTCTATGATAGCGTCCGGAGGTCTCGCTGGGTTACGGCGTGAACGGCGCCTGTAGGCGCCCTGCTATAATTGTCGTTTCTCGCAGGCGACTCGGAGCGGGCAAGGGGCCGCAGATCATGAGGAAAGTCCTTTTGTTGCGTCCGCGCGGTTTTTGCGCCGGCGTGGTGCGCGCCATTGATGTGGTCAAACTGGCGCTGGAGGCCTACGGGCCGCCGATCTATGTCCGCAAGGAGATTGTCCACAACCGTCACGTGGTGGAAGAGCTGCGCGCGGCGGGCGCCATCTTCGTGGAGGAACTCGACGAGGTGCCCGAAGGCTCTCGCGTGATCTTCAGCGCGCATGGCGTGGCGCCCAGCGTCCGTGAGCAGGCTCGTGCGCGAAACCTGGAGGTCATTGACGCCACCTGCCCGCTGGTGACCAAAGTCCACCTGGAAGCCATTCGTTTCGCCCGGCTCGGCTATACGATCGTGCTCATCGGACACCGCGATCACGACGAGGTCATCGGCACCATGGGTGAAGCGCCGGACTGCACCGTGGTGGTGTCCAGCATCGAAGAAGTGGATCAGTTGGCGCCGCCCGATCCCCAGCGCGTCGCCTACATCACGCAAACGACGCTCAGCCTGGAGGAAACCCGGCACATCGTGGAGCGCCTGCGCGAGCGGTTCCCCGCCGTGCGGGGTCCGGCCGCGCAGGACATCTGCTACGCCACGGAAAACCGCCAGCTCGCAGTCAAGGCGGTGGCGCCCCTGTGCCAGCTTCTGCTCGTGGTCGGCTCCCGGAATAGCTCCAATTCGCGGCGCCTGGTTGAGGTGGCGCGCAACGCCGGAGTCACCGCTTATTTGCTGGACGACGCCTCCGAACTCAAACCGGAATGGTTCGAGGGCGTGGATACCGTGGCCGTGACGGCGGGCGCTTCCGCCCCCGAGTATCTGGTTCAGGAACTGCTCCGTGCGCTCGCGCGGCAGGGCTTCGAACACGTGGAAGAAGTGGCCCTGAAAGACGAAGATGTCCGCTTCACCCTGCCGCCGCAACTGGTTCAGGTCACTACGCGTCTTTCTGCAGTGGAACGATGAAGCCCGCAACCTCGCTCGCACATACGCTCGTTCAGGCTGCTGCCCAGGCACACGCACGCGGCGCCCAATACCTGCTTTCGTTGCAGCACGAACCCGGCTACTGGCACGCCGAATTGTACGGCGGCGACACCACGCTCGAGTCCGACTTCATTCTCCTGGAACTCTGGCAGTACCCGCCGGTCAACGGAGTGTGGAATCCGCCCACGCGTGGGCGCATCGAAAAGGCGGTCGCCTCCATCCTGGCCCGCCAGTCACCCGACGGCGGCTTCCCTGTCTACCCCGGCGGCCCCGCTGACGTCAGCGCCAGCGTCAAGGCCTACTTCGCCCTGAAGGTAGCGGGCGTGCCGACGGACGACCCGCGCATGGTTCGTCTCAGGGAACGGATTCTTTCGCTTGGGGGAATTCAGGCGGCCAACAGCTACGTCAAGCTCAATCTGAGCTTTTTCGATCTTTACCCGCGCCGCTGGTGTCCCAGCGTGCCGCCGGAAATGCTGCTGCTGGGCAACTTCATTTACCAGATGTCCTCGTGGACGCGGGCTATCGTAATTCCGCTTTCCATCGTGCACGCCGCCAACCCACACCGTCCCGTTCCCGCGGGTTTCACGCTGACGGAACTGTACCACCCCACGCGCAGCCCGGCTTGGCCCCGCGATCCCCGGCTCTTGAGCTGGCGCAATTTCTTCCTCGCCGCGGACCGCTTCCTGAAATTCTGGGAGGAGCACGGATCGCGCACGCTGCGATCCCTGGCCATCCGCAAAGCCGAACGCTGGATCCTCGAGCGCACCCGCTACTCGGACGGCCTCGGCGCCATCTACCCGCCCATGATGTACGTCATCATGGCGCTGGACGTCTTGGGGTATGCGCGCGAGCACCCCGAGCGCGTCGAGGCGGAGCGCCAGTTCTATAACCTGCTGACCGACGATGGCGAGCGCTTCTTCTTCCAGCCCTGCTTTTCGCCGGTATGGGACACGGCGATTGCCAGCTTCGCGCTCGGAGCTGCCGAAATCCCCGAGGCCCGGGACGCGTTGCGGCGCGCCGCGGACTGGCTGCTCACCAAGGAAGTGCGACACAAAGGCGACTGGGCGGTGAAACGGCCCAACGTTGAACCCGGCGGCTGGTACTTCGAGTTCGCCAACGAGTTTTATCCCGATATTGACGACACGGCCATGGTCCTGCTGGCGCTGGAGCGCGCCAAGTCATCGGATCCCGCTCGCCAGCAGGCCGCCGAGCGGCGCGCCATCAACTGGCTGCTGGCCATGCAGTCCTCCGACGGAGGCTGGGCGGCCTTCGACGTGGACAACAACTGGAAGCCGCTCAACTACATTCCGTTCGCGGACCACAACGCGATGCTGGATCCGACCTGCCCCGACATCACTGGGCGGGTTCTTGAAGCCTTGTGCCGCCGCGGACTGGACCGCACCCACAAGGCCGTGGCTCGCGCCGTGAATTACCTCCGGCGCACGCAGGAGTCGGAAGGCTGCTGGTATGGACGCTGGGGCGTCAATTACGTCTACGGGACCTTCCTGGCGCTGCGCGGCCTGCGCGCGGCCGGCGAGGACGTCCGCGAAGCTCACATCCTGCGGGCGGCCGAATGGCTTCGCGCCATCCAGAACGCCGATGGCGGCTGGGGCGAGAGTTGCGCCAGCTACGAGACCGGTTGCTTCGTGCCCGGCCCCAGCACGGCCTCGCAAACTGCCTGGGCCCTGCTCGGACTGCTGGCCGCGGGCGACAGCAAGTCGGAAAGCGTGCTCAAAGGCGTGCGGTATCTGATCGAAACACAACGCGCGGACGGGAGCTGGCACGAAGAGCTGGCCACCGGCACCGGATTCCCCAAGGTCTATTACCTCATCTACACGCTGTACCGGCAGTCATTCCCTGTGCTGGCGCTGGCTGAATTTCTGGCCTCCGCCGCGGAGGATTGAACATGCGATTTCCACTTTCCCTGACCGCGGGTCTGGCGGCTTACATCCTTCGCAACAAGCTCCACCCGCGACCGGAGTGGCAGCGGGATGCCTGGGAGGCCGATCGCGATAACCCGTTCCGAATCCTAGGCCAGCATTCCGGCGCCTCCAACGGCTCGCGCCATCCTTTGCTTCACAAACGATTTCCGTTGGTGCTCATGCTCGAGCCGCTGCACGCCTGCAACCTGACGTGCACCGGCTGCGGCCGCATACGCGAATACGAGGACTCCATCACGCAGAGACTGACGCTGGAGCAGTGCCTGCGGGCCGCGGACGAGTGTGGCGCGCCCATCGTCTCCATCGCCGGCGGTGAGCCGCTGTTGTATCCGGAAATCGCCGCGCTCGTGGATGGCCTACTCGCTCGGAACCGGCACATTTACCTTTGCACGAACGGCCTGTTGCTGCGCAAGCGCCTGCACGAGTTCCGGCCCGATCCTCGCCTGTTCTTCAACATCCACCTGGACGGGCTGGAAGAGTTCCACGATCGCGCCGTCGAGCGCCCCGGAGTCTTTCGCGAAGCCATCGAGGCCATCCGCGCCGCCAAGGCCGCCGGCTTCAAGGTGTCCACCAACACCACCATCTACAAGGACACCGACATGGCCGAAATCGAACGCCTGTTCGAGTTTCTCGAGCCATTCAACCTGGATGGCCACATGCTCTCGCCCGCCTATGGCTACTCGGCCGTCAACGAGCGCGAGATCTTCATGACGCGGGAGGACGTTCACGAGAAGTTCCGCCACATAGACCGACTGGCGCGTCGCTTCCGGCTTAACGCCACTCCGGTCTACTTGGAATTCCTGCAAGGCAAGCGGGATTTGCCTTGCACCGCGTGGGGCAATCCGACATACAACATCAAAGGCTGGAAGGCGCCCTGCTATCTGATCACCGACGCCCACTACGCCACCTTCGAAGAGCTGATGACCCGCACTCCCTGGGAGCAGTATGGCCGCGGACGCGATCCGCGCTGCGAACATTGCATGGTCCATTGCGGCTATGAACCTTCGGCCGCTCTCGGCATCAATTTCCGCCCGGGCGACGCGCTGAAGCTGTTGCGCTGGGCCTTGAAGTAAGCGGTGAAGCCGGCGCTGGTCACTGGTGCGACAGGCTTTGTCGGCTGGCATGTGGCGCGGTGTCTGCTGGAACGCGGCTGGCGAGTCCGCGCTCTGGTGCGGCCCGGTTCTCAGGTCCGGGAACTCGAGCTGGAAACCGTCCCTGGCGACCTGCGCGACCCTGCTTCCGTCGAGCGCGCAGTCTCCGGCTGCGGCGTGGTCTTTCATGTCGCGGCAGACTACCGGCTGTGGGCGCCCGATCCCGCCGAAATGTTCCGCTCCAACGTCGAGGGCACGCGTCACGTGATCCAGGCGGCGCGAGCCTGCGGCGTCGAACGCGTGGTGTACACCTCGACCGTAGGCGTTATTGGAATCCCCAAAAACGGGCTGGGCGACGAGGACACTCCGGTCCGCTTCCGCGAAATGGTGGGGCCGTACAAGCGCTCCAAGTTCCTCGCCGAAGTTGTCGCGATGGAAGCAGGACGTTCCGGCTTGCCCGTCGTCATCGTCAATCCGACTGCTCCCATCGGCGATCACGATTTCAAGCCTACGCCTACCGGGCGCATCATCCTGGACTTTTTGCGCGGCGCCATGCCCGCCTACATTGACACGGGCCTGAACTTCGTGGATGTGCGCGACGTGGCGGAGGGTCATCTGCTGGCGTTGGAGCGCGGGCGGGATGGCGAGCGTTACATTCTGGGGTCGGAGAATCTCACGCTCGAAGAGTTCTTGCGCAGACTCTCGGCGGTCAGCGGTTTGCCTGCCCCCAGGTGGCGGATTCCTTACGCGGTGGCTTACACGGCGGCCCTGTTCAGCACCGGGTGGGGGCGGCTCACCGGGCGACCGCCGCGCGCTCCTCTGGATGGCGTGCGCATGGCGCGCAAGAAAATGTTCGTTTCCAGCGCCAGGGCGATGCGCGAGCTGGGCTACCAGCCCAAGCCCATTGACGACGCCCTGCGTCGCGCCGTGGAGTGGTTCCGCAGCCATGGATACTGCTGATGGAGCTGTCTTGCTGGTGGCGGCGGACCGACGCGAGCTGGAGGGCCTGAGATCGCGTTGCAGCGCGTGGGAGGTTTTGAACCTGGACTTGCGCCTCGCCGTCCGGGCCAGGCTGGGCCGCCAGTACCTGCTGCTGGCGGCGGACGGCCCCGGTCCCGAATTAGCAGCCCGTGCGGTCCGTCAGGCCCACGCAGCCGGGCATATCCGCGCGATCGTCAGCACAGGAACCTGTGGTGCGCTGGATCCCGCGTTGCAGCCGGGCGACATCTTCGTGGCCAACGAAGTGACCTGCCCGGACACGGCCGCCGCCTTTCCTGCGCGAATCCCTGCGACGCGGAAACCGCATCGGCGGGGCGTCCTCGTCTCCGTGAACCGCATCGTTCCGACCGCTACGGAGAAGGCCGCCCTGAGCCGCTTCGGACAGGCGGTGGAAATGGAAGCGGCGGCGGTCGCCGCCGAGGCGCACGATTCGGGCCTCCCTTTTTACGCTGTGCGCGTAGTGCTGGATGGCGCCGGGGAAAGCTTCCGCCTGGATTACAACGCCCTGCGCGGCGCCGACGGACGCTTCAGTCCGGCGCGCCTGCTCCTGGTTTCCCTCGGCAGGCCACATGTGGCGCTTCCCGAGCTGGTCCGCCTGCGTCGTCGCCTGCGCTGGACTTCAGAGATCCTGGGAGAATTCCTTGCCGGCTGTGAGTTTTGAAGATCGGTTGCCAAAAACGATGCGGGCCGCGGTATACGTCGAGCCCGGTCGAGTGGAAGTGCAGGAAGTGCCCGTACCCGAGATCGGGCCGGGCGAGCTGCTGATCCGCGTGGAAGCCTGCGGCATCTGCCACACGGACCTCAAGAAGATCATGTACGGCCTGCTGCCGCCGCCGCGCATCTTCGGCCACGAGACCGCAGGCGTCATCGTGGCGGCAGGCGAAGGAGTCGAGGGCTTCGAGCCGGGCGACCGGGTCGTCGTCTTCCACCACATTCCTTGCGGGGATTGTTTCTATTGCCGCAGGAAGCTTTACGCCCAGTGCCCCGTTTACAAACGGGTGGGCGTCACGGCGGGCTTCGAACCCGCGGGCGGCGGCTTCGCCCAGTACGTGCGCGTGCTGCCGTGGATCGTGCCTCGAGGCGTGATGCGGATCCCCGAGGGCGTTCCCTTCGAGCGGGCCTCGATGGTGGAACCGGTCAACACGTGTCACAAAGCGATCGAGCAACTCGATCCGCAGCCGGGCGACGTGGTGCTCGTCATCGGCCAGGGACCCATCGGATTGCTGTTCACGATGCTGGCGCGGCTGCGCGGCGCAACGGTGCTGGCCACCGACGCGCTGCCTTACCGGCGCGCGCTTTCCTGCCGGCTGGGCGCTGCCGCCTGCTGGGATCCTTACAACGCGGACGTCATCGAGCTGACACGCCAACACAGCGAGGGCCGGGGCGCCGATGCCGTGATCGTGGCGGTCTCTGCCCCGGGCGTGGTCGAGCAGGCCGTATCCGCTTCTCGCCCCGGCAGTCGCATCCTTCTCTTTTCGCAGACTTCGCGGGAAGAGAAGGTGGTGTTGCCGGGCGCCGAAATCTGTGTAGCCGAACGCACGCTGTTCGGCTGTTACAGCGCTTCGATTGACCTTCAGCAGGAATCAGCGCGGCTCGTCTTCGAAGGCGTGCTGCCGGTGGAAGCGCTTATCTCCCACTGTTTGCCCCTGGACGCCATCGGCGAAGGGATACGGCTTGCGTTGCATCCTGCGGAGAAATCGTTGAAAATAGTGATTCGGCCCCAGGCATGAGGCAGCAGCGGGAGTGCTGTTGTCTCGGCGGGCGGTTCGGGACCGGCCAGCTCCAAATTGGGAGAAGGTGCTCACCGTGGGAAAAGAAATGCTCGCCGCCGTCCTGTACGGCAAGGAAGAACTGCGCATCGAGCCGGTAGCGATTCCGACTCTTCAGGAAGGTGACCTGTTGGTGCGGGTGCGCGTAGCGCTCACCTGCGGTACGGACGTCAAGGTTTTCCGCCGAGGCTATCACGCGCGCATGATTGTCCCGCCGGCAGTCTTCGGTCATGAACTGGCGGGCGATGTGGTGGCGGTAGGCGGCGGGGTGACACGCTTCCGCGTGGGCCAGCGCGTGGTGGCGGCCAACTCGGCGCCTTGTCTCCGCTGCTACTACTGCCGGCGCGGCGTCGAGAACCTCTGCGAAGATCTGCTGTTCAACAACGGGGCGTACGCCGAGTACATTCGCATCCCGGCCCGCATCGTAGAACTGAACACCTACGAGATTCCGCCCCACGTCGGCTACCACGACGCGGCCCTGGTGGAACCGCTGGCCTGCGTCTTGCGCGGAGTCGAAGAGACCGGCATGCGCGCCGGCGATCACGTAGCCATCGTGGGCTTGGGTCCGATCGGGCTGATGTTCGTGCGGCTGGCCAAGAACCTAGGCGCCCGCGTCATTGCCGTGGGCCGTCGCGTGAGCCAACTGGAACGGGCCGCCGCCTTGGGGGCCGACGAGGTGATTTCCGCCACCACCGTGCCCGACGTGGCGCGGGTGGTCCGCGAGCTGACCGGCGGCCGCGGCGCTGACGTGGCGATCGAGGCGGTGGGCAAGCCCGAGACGTGGGAGCTGGTCGTCCAAATGGTCCGCCGTGGCGGCGTGGTGAACTTCTTCGGCGGTTGTCCCAGTGGGACCCACGTCTCGCTCGATACCTCGCTGCTGCACTACTCGGAGATTACCTGCAAGGCCAGCTTCCACCACACCCCGGCTCACGTGCGCCGGGCACTGGAGCTGATCAGCCAGGGCGTCATCCGGGCGGCCGACTTCGTCAATCGGGAAGAGCCGCTCACCAACCTGCTGGCTGTGATGCGCCACCTGATGAGTCACAACGGCCATCTGAAAACGGCCATCATTCCCTGACAGGGATCCCCGGTGTTTCTCGCGCCGCGCCAGTTTCTGGCTGCGCCCGAGGCTCTCCGGCGGACTTACACGCCGGAGGAAGCCGAGGCGTATACCCGCTGGCTGGCGCGCCATCATTACGAGAATTTCCACGTCGCCACGCTCCTGCTCCCGCCGCGGCTGCGCCAGGACTTCTTCAACCTTTACGCCTACTGTCGCTGGGCGGACGATCTGGGCGACGAAATCGGTGACCCGGCAGAGAGCCTCCGCCTTCTGCAATGGTGGGGCGAGCAACTGGAGGCCATGTACCGGGGCGAGGCCAGCCATCCGGTCTTCCTGGCCCTGCGGCGGACAGTCGAACGCCACGAACTGCCGAAACAACCTTTGGCCGATTTGTTGCAGGCCTTCGTGCAGGACCAGACCGTACGGCGTTACCGCACCTACGAAGAACTCCTCGGTTACTGCCGGTACTCGGCCAACCCGGTCGGGCGGCTCGTGCTGCATCTGTGCGGCTACCGGGATGCCGAACGCCAGCAGCTTTCCGATTTCACCTGCACCGCCCTGCAACTGGCCAACTTCTGGCAGGACGTCTCGGTGGATCTGGAGAAGGACCGCGTCTACCTGCCTTTGGAAGCGATCGAGCGTCACGGCTATTCGCTCGAGGAGTTGCAGGCGCGCCGCTTCACGCCCGCGTTTCGCAACCTGATGAGGGAGGCCGTCGAACTGGCCCGCGATTTCTTTTACCGGGGGCTGCCGCTGGTGCGGCGAGTCGACCGGCGGCTGGCCGTGGACATCGAGCTGTTCAGCCGAGGCGGGCTGCGCGTACTGGAGCGGATCGAAAAACTGGACTACAATGTGCTCCGCGCGCGCCCCGTGATCAGCCGCACGGAACGCCTCGGGTTGTTTCTTTCCACCCTCGCACGACAGGCATTCCGACGGGCAGCATGACGGAACTCGCCCAGTCCTACGCCTACTGCCGCGAGGTAGCCCGCCGCCGCGCGCGCAATTTCTACTATTCGTTTCTGCTTCTGCCTCGCCCGCAGCGCGACGCCATCTGCGCCATTTACGCCTTCATGCGCCGCGCAGACGATCTGTGCGACGAACCCGGAGCCGCGCAGACCGCCCGCCAGGCCATCGCCCGCTGGCGCTCGGAACTGGAGGCCGCGTTGGAAGGCCGTTACAGCGATTGCCCCATCTGGCCGGCTTTCCACGACACCGTCCGCCGCTACCGCATCCCGCACGAATATTTCTTCGAAGTGATCGAGGGCGTCAGCTCGGACCTGGAGCCGCGGCGTTTCCCCACTTTCGATGACCTTTACCGTTACTGCTATCAGGTGGCCTCGGTCGTGGGCTTGACCATCGTGCATATCTTTGGCTTCCGCAAACCCGAAGCGCTGCCGATGGCCGAAAAGTGCGGCGTCGCCTTCCAGCTCACCAACATCCTGCGCGATATCCGCGAGGACCTGAACCGGGGGCGGCTCTATCTTCCCCAGGAAGATCTGGAGCGCTTCGGCGTGGATGAGGAGAGCCTGCGCGGCCCCGAGCCGCCGCAGGGCTTCGACGAATTGCTGCGCTTCGAGGTCGCCCGGGCGCGCGCTCTCTACGCGGAAGGCCGTCCCGTACTCGACCTCATCGAACCGCAAAGCCGGCCATCGCTGTGGGCGCTGATCGAAATTTACTCGCGTCTGTTGGATCGCATCGAACGGGCGGGCGTCGCGGTCCTCCAGCATCGCGTGGAATTGCCGCTCACGGAAAAACTGCGCATCGTAGCCCGCGCAGCGCTGGCCCATCACTGAGGAGGCGCACGTGGAACTTTTGCTGGGCATTCTGGCGATTCTGGGCTGGCTGGCCGCCGCCTGGCTGTGGGTACAGTACCAGGCGGCCAAACAGCGCGCCACCGCGGCCGAGCAGGCCGAACAACGCCTTTCGGTGACCTTCAAGGCACTGGCGGCAGACGTTCTCGCGCAGAATAGCCGACAATTCCTGGAACTGGCCCACCAAAGCCTAGGCAAGTACCAGGCGGCGGCGGAGAGCGACCTGGCGAGCCGGCAATCGGCAATCGAGAGCATCGTCAAGCCGCTGGGCGAAGCCGTGCAACAACTCCAGTTGCAGTACGCCCAGCTCGGCGAAACGCTCGGCAGGCTCTCGGCAGACGCGCTGGCGCAAAACACCCGGCAGTTTCTGGAGCTGGCCCGCGAAAGCCTCGGCAAATACCAGGCCGCGGCCGAAAAAGATCTTGCCAGCCGGCAATCGGCCATTGAGAGCATCGTCAAGCCGCTGGGCGAAGCTGTGCAGCAACTCCAGTTGCAGTACGCTCAGCTCGGCGAGCAGCTCCGCCGCCTCTCGCAGGATCAGCAGAATCTGCAATCGGAGACGGCCAGGCTCGTGCAAGCTCTGCGCACTCCGGCCGCGCGCGGCCGCTGGGGCGAAATCCAGTTGCGCCGTGTGGTGGAAATGGCCGGGATGGTCGAGTATTGCGACTTCCTCGAACAACCCACGGGCGGGGACGGCGGGCGCCTGCGTCCCGATATGATCATCAAACTGCCCAACGAGAGGCAGGTCGTGGTGGATGCGAAAGCGCCACTGAAGGCCTATTTGGAGGCGCTCGAAGCGCCCGACGAGGCTTCGCGCCTCCAAAAGTTACGCGAGCACGCCAGCCAGCTCCGCGCCCACGTGCAGCGGCTTTCCGAAAAGCAGTACTGGGACCAGTTCTCACCCGCGCCGGAATTCGCCGTGCTGTTTGTTCCCGGTGAGGCCTTCTTCGCCGCTGCCCTCGAGCAGGACCCTGAACTGATCCAGTTCGGCGCGGAAAAGCGCGTCCTGGTGGCGACGCCGGTGACCCTGATCGCGCTGCTGCGCGCCGTCGCTTACGGCTGGCGCGAGGCCCGGCTGGCCGAAAGCGCGCGTCAGATCAGCGAGCTGGGGCGCACGCTCTACGAACGGCTGGGCACGCTGGCGGGCCACTTCGACAAGCTGCGACGCGCTCTGGAAAACGCCGTCGAGGCTTATAACGATGCCGCCGGCTCGCTGGAGCGCCGCGTTCTGGCTGCGGCGCGCCGCTTCCAGGATCTGGGCGCCGCGGGATCGTCCGAGATTGCCACGCTCAACACCGTGGATCGCGTACCGCGCCGGCTGGCGATCAGCTCCCCGATCCCGGCGCCGGACTCAGACCCAGACCGGGACCCTCCGGCAGGATGAGCCGGCCGCGATCCACGCGCACGCCGCGGTAGGGGTCGTTGGCGATCAATAGGTTCCCGTCCAGATCCGCCCAGTCCACCAGCGGCGACAGGTGCGCCGCCGCAGTCACCGCCACCGAGCTCTCGATCATGCAACCGAGCATGACCTTCAGGCCCAGCGCACGCGCCATTTCGATCATGCGCCGCGCCGCCAGCAGTCCCCCGGCCTTGGCCAGTTTCACGTTGACGCCATCGAACGCGCCGGCCAGTTTCGGAATGTCTTCGGGATGCCGGCAGGATTCGTCGGCAATGACCGGGATGCGCACGCGTTCCCGCACCCAGGCGCTTTCCTCAATCATGTGCGCGGGCAGCGGCTGCTCGACCAGCTCCACTCCCTGCTTCTCCAGCCATTCAATCTTGCGAACCGCTTCCTCCTTGCTCTTCCAGCCCTCGTTGGCGTCCACGCGCAGCGGCTTGTCGGTAACGCTGCGGACCGCCTGGATAGTAACTTCGTCGGTATCCAGCCCTACCTTGATCTTGAGCACGGGAAATTCGGCTGCTTCCCGGACTTTCTGGCGAGTAACTTCCGGAGTATCTATGCCGATCGAGTAAGTGGTGAGCGGAGCGCGACGCGGATCCAGTCCGAAATAGCGATAAAGCGGAATGCCCAGTTTCTTCCCCACCCAGTCCATCAGGGCCACGTCCAGCGCGCATTTGGCGGCATACTGGCCCTGGATTCTCCGGAAAACCTCCTCCATGATTCCGGCGAATTGCCAGGGATCGGCCGCTTCCAGAAACTCGCGTACCGATTCGAGCGCCTCCCGGCCTTCGCGGGCATTTTCGCGATAACGGGCCAGCGGCGCGCCTTCCCCGATTCCGGTAACCCCCTGCGCCGTGAAGCGGACATAAAGGTTATCCCGGTAGTCGCTGGTGGAGGTCGCCACCGTCCAGGTATGTCGCAACTGCAAACGCACGATTTCGGTCTGGAAACGGTTTCTGCCCGCGGGCGCCGCGAATGCCGCAGCGGCCAGGCGTCCCAGGTCCCGACGCGTCATTTCAGCCTCCGTGCCGCCACGAACAGTTTCTGCCAATGGGGGTCGTCCAGACGATCAATGCGCACGACGGGCTGCTGGTAGGTCGTGGCATTGATGAACTCGCCGTTGCCCAGATACATCCCGATGTGCGTGATCTTTTCGAGCGATTTCCCGAAACAGAGCAGATCCCCGGGTTTCAGATTCTCACGCTCCACGGGCAGCATTCCATCCCAGTGGCACTGTGGGTGGGCGTCGCGCGGGATCAGGACGCCGCGACGCCGGCAGAGCATCTGCACGAAACCGGAGCAATCGTAACCGAACGTGGAGGTCCCGCCCCAAAGATAGGGAAGACCCAGAAAGCGCCGCGCGAACACGAGAAGTTCCTCGATGGAAGCCGGGTAAAAGTCAAACCGGAGATCGCCTCGCTGGATCCAGGCCTCACCGCCATCCGCGAGTCGGACGCGCAGCCAGCGACCGCCGGGCTCGGGCTCCGCCGCGATCTCCAGTCGCACCTCATAGGGCAGCGTCATGAGCGGCTCGTGTCGGGTGACATCCGGCTCGCGGTAGAGGTTGGCAAAGAGGCTTTCCACCTGCGCCACGGCGCCCTGCGACGCATAAGGCGGCTCATCCGGACCTAGGCGGCGCAGCCATTCCAGCGGCATCCAGCCGGTGTAGTCGTCAGGAGTACGCACGCGCGCCCAGCCGTTCTGTTCCTCGACGAGGCCGACGGTCGTGCCGTAACGCGCCTGCGAAACCACGTCCGCTTCGCGCGTGGGCCTGGAGTACATGTTGGCCACCGGCTTCAAGACCACGGCGGCGGGTTGGGCAACGAGCGACATCGCAACGAGCAGGCTGATCATTCGTCCCCATTGTAGAGCCGCCCGAAGCCTGCGGGCGGTTTCGATATACTTGAGGCGCTATGCAGCGCAGGACGTTTCTGGCCACCACAGCAGCTTCTTTGAGCCGGGTGCAGGGCGCCAACGAGCGAATGCGCGCCGGGCTGATCGGCGCCGGAGGCCGCGGGCGTTTGCTCGCGGCGGAGTTCAAGGAAATCGGCGTTGAGGTCGCAGCCGTCTGTGACGTCTACCAGCCCAACCTCGAAGCGGGATTGAAAGTCGCCTCCACGGGAGCGCAACCCTTTCGCGATTACCGGCGCATGCTGGAAGACAAGTCGCTGGACATCGTGATCATCGCCACCCCGGATCACTGGCACGCCCGCATGGCGATCGACGCCGTGGAGGCGGGCAAGGACGTGTATGTCGAGAAGCCCATGGCCCACACCATCGAAGAAAGCTTTCGCATGGTCGAGGCGGTGCGACGCACGCGTCGCGTCCTGCAAGTCGGCACCCAGCGGCGCAGCTTCGATCTGTTTCTGGAGGCCAAGCGGATCATGGACTCGGGCCGGCTGGGCGAGGTCCGCCTGGTCAACTCGTGGTGGTACAACCACCAGGCCTCTCTGCGACGGGCGGAGTTGAAGGGCGAGCTGGACTGGGAAAGCTGGCTCGGTCCTGCGCCCAAACGGCCCCTGGATCCGGTGCGGTTTTACAACTGGTATTACTACTGGGATTACTCCGGCGGCCTGATGATCGGCCAGGGCGCTCATATTTTCGACGACATCCACTGGTTCATGAATTCCACTTACCCGGTTGCAGTAACTGCGGCAGCCTGCCGTCCCAACCTCGAGGGTGCAGAAGTTCCCGAGACCACTTGTGTCTGCGTGGAATACCCGGAAAACTATCTTGCCGTCTTCACCTGCGGTTACAAGGCCATGCGCTACCCGCTGACCAACGACCAGATGGTGCAGTACAACGGCAACAAAGCCCGTTTCGACGTGGGCCGTGAAAGTTACGCGCTGTTCCCGGAAGATCCCAAGACGCTGGATCCGAAGCCGGTGGAAGCGAAGCGGTTGCCGGGGGCCTTCGCATCGGCCACCCGCGCCCACATCCGCAATTTCCTGGAGGCGGTCCGCAGCCGGCAGGATCCCAGCGCACCGGTCGAGGCCGGTCATTACGCCACCGTCGTGCTGTGCATGGCGATGGAAGCGCTGCGCAGCGGGCGGAGGTTGCGGTGGGACGCGGTCGGGCGGCGCGTGGTGGCTTGATTCCTGAGCGGCCGCCTGCCGGAGTACAATAACGCACGATGACCAACAAGAACTCTTTCGGCGCCGCCTCCGTGTTGCGCGCCGGCGAGCGCTCGTTCCGGATTTATTCCCTGCGCGCCCTGGAAAAAGCCGGCTTCCCCAATGTCGCCCGGCTGCCTTACTCCCTCAAGGTCCTGCTGGAGAATTTACTGCGCCACGAGGATGGGCGCACGGTCACCGCCGAGCAGATCCAGCAGCTCGCCAACTGGAGCGGACGGCCTGAGCCCACCGAGATCAGCTTCATGCCCGCGCGCGTGCTGCTCCAGGATTTCACCGGCGTGCCCTGCGTGGTGGATTTTGCCGCCATGCGCGACGCGCTGAAGAAGATGGGCTGCGACCCCCGCCGCGCCAACCCGCTCATCCCCGCAGACCTAGTCATTGACCACTCGGTCCAGGTGGACTACTACGGTTCCCCGGACGCCTTCCGTCTCAACACGCAGCGCGAATACGAGCGCAATCGCGAGCGTTACGCGTTCCTGCGCTGGGGCCAGTCGGCCTTCTCCAACCTGCGTGTGGTTCCGCCCGAGACCGGCATCATTCACCAGGTGAATCTGGAGTACCTGGCGCGCGTGGTGTTCACCGAGCAGCGGGACGGCGAGACTTGGGCCTACCCCGACACCCTGGTAGGCACCGACTCGCACACCACGATGATCAACAGCCTGGGCGTGCTGGGCTGGGGCGTGGGCGGGATCGAAGCCGAGGCCTGCATGCTCGGTCAGCCCATCCCCATGCTGATTCCCGAGGTGGTGGGCTTCAAGCTTTACGGCACGCTCCCGCCCGGCGCCACGCCCACCGACGTGGTGCTGACCGTCACCCAGATGCTGCGCAAGAAGGGCGTGGTCGGCAAGTTCGTCGAGTTCTATGGGCCGGGCGTCAGCGCGCTTGAGGCTGCGGATCGAGCCGTCATCGCCAACATGGCCCCCGAGTACGGCGCCACCATGGGCTTCTTCCCGATTGACAGCGCCACGCTGGACTACCTGCGGCTGACCGGCAGACCGCCCGAACTCATCGAGCTGGTGGAAGCCTACGCGCGGGAGCAGGGTCTGTTCCGGACCGACGATGCGCCCGAACCCATTTTCACCGACACGCTGGAGCTGGACTTGAGCACGGTGCAGCCTTCGCTGGCCGGCCCGCGTCGCCCGCAGGACCGGGTCACCCTGCCGGAAGTCAAGAAAAACTTCCTGGATACTCTCGGCGCTGCCCCGCGTGAGGTGAGCATCAAGATGAACGGCCAGGAAGCCGGCCTCCGCGACGGCTCGGTGGTGATCGCGGCCATCACCAGTTGCACGAACACGTCGAACCCGACGGTCATGATCGGCGCCGGCCTGCTGGCGCGCAAGGCGGTGGAACGCGGCCTGCGCACGAAGCCTTGGGTCAAGACCAGCCTTTCGCCGGGATCCAAGGTTGTCATGGACTACCTGCGCGAGGCTGGCGTGTTGCCCGCCCTGGAGGCGCTCGGGTTCCATCTGGCCGGCTTCGGTTGCATGACTTGCATCGGCAACAGCGGCCCGCTGCCCGATCCGGTGACGGAGGCGGTGCAGCGCGACAAGCTCGTGGTGGCCGCGGTGCTCAGCGGCAACCGCAATTTCGAGGGCCGCGTGCACCCGCTGGTGCGCGCCAACTACCTGGCTTCGCCGCCGCTGGTCGTGGCGTACGCGCTGGCCGGACGCGTGGATATTGACCTGACCACCGAACCTCTGGGCGAGGACCGTGAAGGCCGGCCCGTCTATCTCCGGGATGTGTGGCCTTCGCCGGAAGAAGTCAGAGAAGCGGTGGCCCGCTCCGTCCGCACGGATCTCTTCCTGAAGGAATACTCGGAAGTATTTCGCGGCGACGAACAATGGGCTGCGCTGGAGGCGCCGAGCGGGGATCTCTACCAGTGGGATCCCCAGTCCACTTACATCAAGCGCCCGCCGTACTTTGACGAGATGGTGGATCCGGCCGAGTGGCTGGCCGATATCCGTGGCATGCGCGCGCTGGCCGTGCTCGGCGATTCGATCACCACGGACCACATCTCGCCCGCGGGTTCGATCCACCCCAACAGTCCCGCCGGCCAGTACCTGATCTCGCTCGGCGTGGAACCTCGGGACTTCAACTCCTACGGTGCGCGCCGCGGCAATCACGAGGTCATGATTCGCGGCACGCTGGCCAACGTCCGGCTCAAGAATCTGCTGGTGCCCGGCGTGGAAGGCTGGTGGACCATCCATCTGCCCGACGGCGAGAAGATGACCATCTACGATGCGGCCATGCGTTACCGGCAGGAGGGCGTCCCGTTGCTGATCCTGGCGGGCAAGGAATACGGCTCCGGTTCCTCGCGCGACTGGGCGGCCAAGGGCGTGCGCCTGCTGGGGGTGCGCGCGGTCATCGCCGAGAGCTTCGAACGCATCCATCGCTCGAATCTGGTGGGTATGGGCGTGCTGCCGCTCGAATTCCAGCCAGGCCAGAATCGCGAAACGCTCGGCCTGAGAGGCACGGAGACCTTCGCCATCGAAGGCATTGCCGAGGCGCTGGCCGGCTCGCGCCGCGCACGAGTGCGCGCAGTAGCCGCGGACGGCAGCGAAAAAACGTTCGAAGTGAAAGTGCGCGTAGACACGCCGCAGGAGGCCGAGTACTACCGCAACGGTGGCATCCTGCCTTACATGCTGCGTCAGCTGGCCGCACAAGCCATGCCCGCGGCCGCGGATCCTTCCGCCTAGCGAATAGCGCGAACGGGAGGTGAGTGGCCGGGAGGCCAGGATCCGCACCCACTACAGGCGCCTGGCGCCCATCGCGTGGGTGGGAATGTTCGTGTTCGGCCTCGCGATGGCGTTGCTGGGGGCGATTCTGCCTGTGATCACAACGCGCCTCGCGCTCGATCTCAGGCAAGCCGGTTGTTTGTTCTCCGCGTTGAATGCGGCCATGCTCGGCACGGTCCTGTGGCTCGGTCCGCTGATGGACCGGCGCGGCACGCGGCCCGTTCTGGCGGCGGGATCGCTCGCCAGCGCCGCGGGAATGGCCGTGGTGGCGTTGGCCCGCAGCTATCCCCAACTGCTGGCCGGTCTGGCTCTGCTGGGGGCCGGCGGAGTCTCTCTGAATGTCTCCACCAACACCCTGGTCGCGGATTTGCATCCTGATCCGGGCAGCAAGAGCGCGGCCCTGAACTTCCTGGGCGTCTTCTTCGGAATCGGGGCTTTGGCGATACCCCTGGCGATCGGGCGGCTGATCGAGGCGCTGGGGCTGGACGGAATCCTTTTTTCGGCAGCAGCGATCAGTCTCGTTCCCGGACTGGCTGCGGTGGCTGTGTCGTTTCCGCCCAAACCAGCGGTGCGTGGTGCTCCGACGTCGCTGCGTCAGCTGGCCCGCGACCCTCTGCTGCGCTTGTTCGCCGCATTGCTGTTCCTGCAATCGGGTAGCGAATTCATTCTGAGCGGGTACACCAGCCTGTTTTTGACGCGCGAGGTCCGGCTCGGACTGCGCGGCGCGTCCTACTGCCTTGCCGGGTACTGGGCCGCTTTCATGTTCATCCGAGTCTTGCTGAGCTTCGCGCTGCCGAAAACGCCGCCGGAGGCCGTGGTTCGGGCGGGATCGCTCGCTGCGGCGGGCACGGTCCTGTTGCTGGCTAATGCGCGCGAACCCGCGCTTGCGGCTGTGGCCCTCGTCGCCACCGGTGCATCATCAGGCTCGATCTACCCGACCGTCCTGGGGCAGGCCGGCAGTTGTTTCGCCTCCCGCGCCGGCTCGGTTTACAGCCTCCTTTTCGCCGTGACGCTGGTAGGCGGCGCCACTCTGCCCTGGATCGTAGGAGCCGTGGCCGAGACCTTCGGACTGCGCGCTGCCTTGCTCCTTCCCGCTCTGAACGCAGTCGCAATCTACGCACTGCAAGGCGCCATCAGGCGGCGCTGGCACGGTCAGTCGTCTCCTCGGGAAACGACCCCGCGATAGGCTTCATCCAGGATTTCGATCACGTGCAAGACGCGCTGGCCGCGCCCCCAGCGCGATACGCCGTAGCGCAACTGGAGCAGGCAACCCGGATTGGCGGTGGCGACGATCGTCGCGCCCGTAGCGTTGATCTGATCCATCTTGCTGCGCAGGATGGCGTCTGCCAGTTCCCCGTGCACGACGTTGTAGATCCCGGCACTGCCGCAGCAGATCTCGGCCGAGGGCAGCTCGCGCAGCTCCAGACCGGGTACCGCAGCCAGCAACTGCCGGGGCGCCGCGCGAATTTTCTGGGCGTGAGCCAGGTGGCAGGAATCCTGATACGTGACCACAGCGTTCAGGAGCCGCAGCTCGCCGCGCAGTCCGATAGCCGCGAGAAACTCCGTGATATCCCGCACGCGGGATGCGAAGGCGTGGGCGCGTTCGGCATTTTCGGCGTCGCCGGCCAGTAACTCGCCGTACTCCTTCATCGTGGATCCGCACCCGGCGGCGTTGGTTACGATAGCATCGCAATCTTCCGCCAGAAAAGCCTGGATATTGCGCCGCGCCAAGTCCCGGGCCTTGTCCAGGCGGCCGCTGTGCGCGTGCAGCGCGCCGCAACAAGTCTGACCGCGCGGGATGACGACCTCGCATCCGTTTTTCTGAAGCACGCGCACGGTGGCCTCGTTGAGCCGGGCGAAGGAAACGCTCGCGATGCAGCCCGCCAGCATGGCCACGCGATACCGGCGCTCGCCTTCGGCCGGGAAGACTCGCCCGATATGCCGATAAAAGAACGGGCGTTCGGCCCGCGGCGCCAGGCGCGCAAGACGTCCCAGCCCGCCCAGCGCATCGAGGGCGCCTGAGCTTTCCAGCAGGGCGCGAAGCCCCGTCGCTTCGTAAAGCCACAGCGCCATGCCGGCGGCGCGCAAGCCGGTTCGGGAAAGCAGCAGGCCATCCATGGCGACGCGGCGGAGCAGGCGCACCGGCCAGCGACGCGGACGCCGCAACTCGATCTCGGCTCGCGCCGCCTCGATCAGCCGCCCGTAGGGAACGCCGGACGGGCAGGCAGTTTCGCAGGCGCGGCATGCCAGGCAGAGGTCGAGGTGACGCACGTAGGACTCGGTGATGGGACTGGCCCCCTCGGCCACCCGCACCATCTGGTAGATGCGCCCGCGGGGCGAGTCGGCTTCAAGACCCAGTTCACGATACGTCGGGCAGGCGTTCAGGCAAAGGCCGCAGTGAACGCAGCGGTCCAGGTCAAAGCGGATGGACGCGATCGGTGAGGTTTGCGCAACTCGTTCAGAGACGGCCATAGAGCCTGCCCCGGTTGAGCAAACGATGCGGATCGAAGTGATCTTTGAGCCGCTGCATCAGGGAGAAATCCGGGCCCGGCGCGGGCCACATTTCCAGTTGCGCTTTGCGCTCCGGCGGAGCGAATTCGATCACCGCGCAGTAACCGCGCTGCGCCATCTGCCGGACCCAGGTCTGCGCCGCTTCGCAATCGGGGAAGTGCACCCAGAGCACGCCGCTGCCTGCGCGCGCTACCGTGGGGTGTGACACGCCATCCAGTACGTGCGTGACTCCTGTGAGCGTGGTGGTCAGCCGCACGACGGCGCCTTCGGGGTGCTCTTCCAAGTACGCGGGCGTGAACTCCCGTGCGGCGGTCCAGAAGGCTGCTGCCTCGGCCTCATCCAACGGCGCCCAGCCTGGCAGTTCACGCTGGTAGCGGTCGAGCACGGCCTGGCTGCCGCCGGCTTCGAGTGCGAGCACGTACCCCTGCCGGTCAGTGCGCCGGGCCGCTTCGGGGTTGAGCAGATCGAGAGCCGCCGGCGACAGCACGCTGCGCAGCACGCGATCGCGCTCGGCGATGGCCTGCTCGAGCGCAGGGAAGGACCTGAGAAACGTGCGCCAGGCGGGCGGAATCGGGAACACCCGAAAATTCGCGGAGACGATCCCGGCCAGCGTGCCGAAAGCGCCGATCATCAAACGGCCCAGGTCCAGGCCCGCCGCATTCTTGACCACCATGCCGCCCGATTCCACGATCTTTCCTTCCAACGTGGCGAACTTCATGCCGATGAGCATGTCTCGCGCCGACCCGTAGAGGCGACGTCGCGGACCGCTCAGATTGGCGGCCAGAATGCCGCCGATTGTCCCTTGCTGGGCGAACGGCGGATCCAACGGCGCCATCTGGCCGTGCTCGGCCAGCAAGCGGCTGAATTCCGCATAAGGCATGCCGGCCTCGACGCTGATGGTCAGGTCGTCGGGATCGTAAGCCAGCAGGCGGTTGAGCCGTCGCGTGGAGATGCACACGTCCGCGGGCGCCAGCGGACCGCCCATTGCGTCTTTACTGGAGGCGCCGCGCAGCAAGATGCGGTGCTTTCGGGAAGCGGCCTCGGCGAGGGCTTCCGCCAGCTCGCGGGCATCGCTTGGTTCCACCGGCTGCATGGCGAGGGGATAAAACTACTTTGACGTTTGGGCGCGCGGGCTGTCAAATTTGCCGCGCGTTCGTCTAAACTAGCTGTGCGGCGCCATGCGATACCGGGATCGGAGGGAAGCGGGCCAGCGCCTCGCCGAGAGAGTGCTCGATTACCGTGACCGTCCGGATGTGGTAGTGCTCGGGCTGCCGCGGGGCGGGGTCGTGGTGGCTTACGAGGTCGCCAGACGCCTCCATGCTCCGCTGGATGTCTTCGTGGTCCGCAAGCTGGGCGTGCCCGGACAAGAGGAGCTGGCGATGGGCGCCATCGCCAGTGGCGGCGTGCGGGTGCTGAATCCGGCGGTGGTGGACGTCTGGGGCATCCCGGCGAGCGTGATCGAAGAAGTGACGGAGCGGGAGCAGCGCGAGCTGGAAAGACGCGAAAAGCTCTACCGGGGAACGTGTCCCCCGCTGCAAGTGGAAGGCCGCACGGTCATCCTTGTGGATGACGGGATCGCGACCGGGTCCACCATGCGCGCCGCGGTCGCTGCCCTGCGAAAGCTCAAGCCGGCACGGATCGTCGTGGCTGCTCCGGTGGCGGCGCCGCAAGCCTGCGAACTGCTGGCGGAAGAAGCCGACGAGGTGGTGTGCGATTTTGCGCCCGACCCGTTTTATTCGGTCGGCCTGTGGTACGACGATTTCGCGCAAAATACGGACGAAGAAATCCGGGAATTGCTGGAGCGGGCGCTGGAACGAGTCCGGGAAACGCCGCGCTCCTGATCCCAGGCACGGACAAGCCGGTCCCGGACCCCTCAACTCGCTCGCCGCTTGCTACACTGGGCTCAAGCCCAGGGAGGGCATCTTTGGCATGCCGAAAGGTTATGTGGCGATCAACGTCGAGCGCTGCAAAGGCTGTGGCTTTTGTGTAGAATTTTGTCCCACGCACGTGCTGGCCATGTCCTCAGCTTTCAACTCCAAGGGCTATCACCCGCCGCACGTGGTGAATCCGGACAAGTGCACCGGCTGTGATTTGTGCGGGATGTACTGCCCGGACTTTGCGATCTACGGCTGGAAAGCCCCTGAGTCCAAGAACGGAGCCAAACGCGATGCCGCACGCTGATCCCAAAGGCGTACTCACCGGCGTTCACTTCATGGACGGGGACCACGCCGCCTGCGAAGGGGCGATCGCCGCCGGGGCGCGGTTTGCTGCGGGCTATCCCATCACGCCCTCCACGGAAATCGTGGAACGTTTCGCTGCACGCATTCCGACCGTGGGCGGCGTCTTCATCCAGATGGAGGACGAATTGGCGGCCTCGATCGCGATTGCGGGCGCGGTGTGGGCTGGCGCCAAGGCCTTCACGGTGACCTCCGGCCCCGGCTTCTCGCTCATGATGGAACACATCGGCTTTGCGGCCATGACCGAGACGCCGTGCGTGTTCATGAATGTTCAGCGCGGCGGACCTTCTACGGGGCTGCCCACGCTCCCGGCGCAAGCCGACATGATGCAGGCGCGCTGGGGATCCCACGGCGACTACGAGATCATTGCCCTCTGCCCCAATTCTCCGCAGGAATGTTTCGATCTGGCCATCCGCGCTTTCAACCTGGCGGAGGAGTTTCGCGTGCCCGTCATGTTCATGATGGACGAGGTCGTGGGCCACATGACCGAAAAGGTCGTCATCCCGCCGGCTGAACAGATCGAGATTTATCCGCGTCGCCACACTCGTTTGCCGCCCGGCGAGTACAAGCCTTTCGAGCCGGGGCCGGATCTGGTGCCGGACATGGTTCACGCCGGGGAGGGCTACCGGTTCCACGTCACCGGCCTCACCCACGACGAGCGCGGCTATCCCTCGATGACGACGACGGCCCAGGACCGTCTGGTCAAGAGGCTCAAGGCCAAGATCACGCGCGCCGCGGACCGGCTGGCCTGCTACGAGACCGATGGCGTCGAGGGCGCCGACGTCGTTGTGGTCTGTTACGGCATCACCTCGCGCGTCGCCCTCCGTGCGGTCCATCTGGCGCGAGAGCGAGGGGTGAAAGTAGGCTGGTTGCGACTCATCACGGTGTGGCCTTTCCCGACCAAACAACTCCGGGCGCTGGCGCGCCAGATCAAGGCCTTCGTAGTGCCCGAGCTCAATCTGGGTCAGATGGTGCTGGAAGTGGAACGCGCCGCGGCGGGCCAGGCCGAGACCATCTCGGTTCCCCACGCCGGTGGCGGCGTCCACGATCCGGAACAGATTCTCGATGCAATCATGGAGGTGGTCCAATGAACGGCGGAGTGGGAGATCCGGCGGAACTGGGACCGCGACCCGAAGCGGAAATCCCGCCGGAAGCCTGCGAGTGCGCTCCCGAAAATCCAGTCGAACAGTTCCTGCGCACCGACCGCATGCCGCACATCTGGTGTCCGGGCTGCGGAATCGGAACTACGGTGAATTCCTTCGCGCGCGCCTTGCTGGAAGCCAAGGTGGATCTGGACCGGGTTGCGGTGGTCTCGGGCATCGGATGTACGGGCCGCGTGGCCGGCTATGTGCGGCTGGATTCCTTCCACACCACGCACGGGCGCGCCATTCCCTTCGCGACCGGGTTGAAGCTGGCCAACCCCAACCTGCTGGTGGTCGTTTACTCCGGCGACGGCGATTTGTTCGCGATCGGCGGCAATCATATCATTCATGCTGCACGCCGCAACCTGGACATCAAGGTCATCTGCGTGAACAACTTCGTCTACGGCATGACCGGGGGCCAGGTGGCGCCCACCACGCCCGTGGGGGCCATAACCACGACCACTCCTTACGGCTGCTTCGAGCCTGCCTTCAACCTTCCGGCATTGATGGACGCGGCCGGCGCGGTTTACGTGGCCCGCTGGACCAGCTATCACGTGCGCCAGCTCACCCGCGCCATGGTGGACATCTTTCGCAAGAAGGGCTTCTGCTTCATCGAGGTCATCACGCCCTGCCCGACGCTCTATCAGCGCAAGAACCGCATGGGCGAGGGCCTGGATGCGATGAAGTACTACAAGGAGAAAAGCAAGGTCCGGCACGGCGCGCCCACCTCCGAGGTCGCCCTCACCCTGGACGGCGATATCATCGTCGGCAAATTCGTGGATCGCGAGCGGCCCGAATACATGGAGCTGATGCGTTCGCAGTTGGCGGCCCAGCTTGGCGATCGCTACGTCGAAGTGGAGCACCTGGTATGCAGTTGACCGAGATTCGCATCGCGGGCTTCGGCGGCCAGGGCGTCATGCTCTCGGCCCATATTATCGGCAAGGCGGCGGCCGTTTACCAGGGCGCTTACGCCACCATGACGCAGAGCTTCGGTCCCGAGGCTCGGGGCGGCGCTGCCAGCGCGCAGGTCATCCTTTCGGATCGTCCCGTTCTCTACCCGTACGTGACGCGGCCGGATATCCTGATCGCGATGTCCCAGGAGGCGTACCATCGCTTCCTCCCCGAGCTGAAGCCGAACGGATTGCTGCTGGTGGAAAGCGACCTCGTCCGCATTTCGGACTTGCCCGCCGGCGTTCGCGTGCATTCGATTCCCGCGACCCGACTAGCGGAGGAGCTGGGGCGCCGCATGGTCCTCAACGTCGTCATGGTCGGCTTCTTCGGGGCGATCACCGCGTTGCTGGAACCGGATGCCCTGCGCAAAGCGGTGATAGACTCGGTGCCGCCCGCGACGCGGGATCTCAACGTGCGCGCCTTCGAAAAAGGCTTCGAATACGGCCTGTCAACGCTGCACGGGGAGAGAAAAATCGAGACGGACCACCCTCCCCTGCCCCTGGAATCCCAGCACTGATTCAACCGGGTGCGGTGACGCGGGAACGACGCTGCCTTGACGGTTCCCCGTCGCCGGAATCCGGACACTGACTCAACCGGCTGCGGTGACGCGCCGGGCAAACGGCAGGATCTGCGGCTTGACCAGCCGCTCGAAGTCCGCAAAGCGCATGTAAATCACGTCGCGGTGCGTGCCCGCGTTGAAAGCAATCATGGGTTCGCTCGCGAGCTGGGTATCTACGTAAACCGGAAGCCCGAACAGGTTGCCCATGGGCGGCATGGCGCCGAGTTCGCAATCCGGGAACAATTCGCCGAGCTCGGTTTCCGTGGCCAGACGCAATCGCGTCAGCCCCAGATCCTTGCGCAACTGTTCCAGGTCCACCACGCAATCGCCGCACAGCACTGCCATGCCATAGCCGTTCTCGCTCAAAAACACGACGGTCTTGGCCACCTCGTGAGCGGGAATGTGCTCGGCCATGGCCACCTCGCGCGCGGTGTAGGCGGTCGGGTGCTGCGCGTGCCGGTACTCCACCCCGCTGGCCTCGAGGAACTCCTGAAGTTGCTTGAGAATCGCCATGGAACCCTCCCTTTGGTCCGCCCGCCCGGGCGTCCAAGCCGAATGTACTCCAATTCAGCGGAGGATTCAACAGCGATTTAGCGCCTGGCCCCCAGACCGATGAAAGCGATGCCCGCCAGGATCAACAACAGGCCGGCGCACTTGCTCCGCGTCAGGCGCTCGCCGAAGAACAGCCTCGACCATAGCATGGTCCACACGTAGCCAAGCGAGACCAACGGGTAGAGCACGCTCAGCTCGCCGCGCCGCACCCCGAGCACGAAAAAGTAAGACGAGAGCAGGAACAAACCCACGCCGAGAGCGAGGGGATAGTTGGTCACGAGATGCTTCAGGTTGAAACGCAAGCGGCTGGCACCGGATTTCAGGAAGACGGCGCCGAAGGACCCGACGAAGGAAGCCACCAGCACCAGCAGCATCGAGGAGACCGGCGTGCCTGTCATTTTTCCGATCCCCATCCGAGAATGCTGACGCCGGCCACGATCGTGGCCACCCCCACGCCTTTGGCCAGGTTGAACGTTTCGCGGAACAGCCAGACCGACAGGCCCGTTACCCAGACGTAAGTCAAGGCGATGATGGGATAGAGAATCGAGAGTTCCTCATCGCGCAGAGCGAGCACGAACAGCACGGTCATCAAGCCGTAGAGCACGTAGCCGCCGAGCAGCAGGGGGTTGGTGATCATGGCCACCGGGCTGGTGCTGCCGCCGAGCTGCGCAGCGCCGAGCTTGATCAGGACCTGGCCGGCCGCACCCAGAAACGTGCATATCACAGTTACTCCCACCGACTGCCGCCGCGTGAGCCGGATTCGCTTCTCCAAGCCGCCTCCAAAACTAGCCATGATAGCCGATCGTCGTGGCAAGGAGCGCTGCGGTTCAGCGCGGCTTGGGCTTCAGGCTAGGCGGCTTGCGCGGCGCTTTCGGCGTCGGCGGTTCTTCCGGATGCGGCGGCTCGGGCGGCTGCGGCGGCTCGACCAGCGGCGTCTCCGGCTCGCGGCACTCGCCCACGTGAATCAGGAAGCTGGCCACGGGCTGCCACTTTTTCGGCCCGCCACGCTCCAGACGGTAGGATCTGGAGGCCGCGTCTGCGTGGAGCCGCCACTCGGGCATCGGCTCTTTCAGGCCTTTCTTGGGCACAGGCTGCTGGCTGATTTGCCGGAGCATCCAGCTTTCGCCGCCCGTTTTCGATTCGTAGAACTCGTAGCGTCCGGCCTCGCCTTCGGAAAACCGGTCCATCCAGAGCCAGCCGTTGCGCCGGTCTTCGAAGTAAAAGTGCTCGATCAGGCCGATCCGGGATTCCGACCATATCGGGCGCCGCCGCCAGGTCTTGCCACCGTCACTGGTGATAAGCAGAAAAGGATCGCGCGGCAGTGCGTGAACGAGGTAGCCGGCAACCCAGCCTGTCTCGAAATCCACGAAGCGAATCAGGTCCAGCCCGGCGCTGCGAATGCGCTCATAGGGTTCGTACCAGGTCTTGCCGTCGTCCTCGCTGGCCAGCAGGACGGACGCCAGCGTCGTGGTCTCGGTGTGCAAATTACCGGTGAGGAAGATTTTCTGCCCCAGTCGCGCAAAATCGCTGAGTTCCAGGTATACGGGACAGGGGTGATCGGGAGGGCAAGTCAACGACAAAGCACGAATGTCTTCTTCCGTGCAAGGGGAAGGGATGCGCATGGGCGCGCCCGTGTTCACGAGGACGGGACGCTCGGGGGTTCCGGGCGCCTGGTCGGTCTGGGCGATGAGCAGGCTTGCTGCGAGCGCGATCGCCAGTCGCATAACGGCCCCCGTCAATGATGCCAGGATGCCAGGCTGTGCTGAAGGAGCGCGGCGCTCGCCAGCCCCACCACAGCAGCGCCCAAGGCGGGCGCAGGTCCGCGCCGACGCAAATCCGCGTGGACCGCATGATAGGCCAGGTAGAGAAAGCTGCCGCCGGCCAGGCCCAGCGCCCACGAGACCGCAGTCGTTCCCACCCGTGCGCTGACCCAGGATTCCAACGCAGCGCCTGCCGGCGTAGCCGCTTGGACGATGAAGCACCAAACCAAGGCCGCCCGGCGGGAATTCAGCGCGGCGAGCAGGATGATTCCCAGCGCGATGCCCTCGGGAATCTTGTGCAGTCCGACGCCGAACAGCACCGCGTTGCCGAGGGTCGCTCCGTGATCATGGCGGGCCGCTGCAATGCCCACACCGTCCAAAAACGCATGCAACGAGGCGGCTAGCACAAGCGGGGGAGCGAAGCCGTGGAGGGAAGCCGCGCAAAGGCTATGATCGTGCGTGTGCGAGCAGGCTGGGCAAACCGCGTAGACCCAGCGTCCGATGGCCCACAGCAGGAGCACTCCCGCAGCCAGCAAGCCTGTACCGGGCCACCGTCCGCGTTCTTCTACGAGCTCGGGAAGGATCCCGAAAAGAACGATGCCCGCCAGCAAGCCCGCGCTGAAAGGGATGAGGCGCCGGGCCCAGTGAGGCGCGATGGCCAGCTGCAGTCCCGCGGCCGCCGCGAGCACTGCGATGACCGCAGCGAGCCAGGCAGCGCCCAAGGGCGTATTGAGAAGCCCGGCCATTGAATCGTCTCCCCCTCGGTGGGTCCCGGGCAATCTGTTTCTTGCTCGCCGGCCGGGTCCCAGTCCGGCGCGCGCTCACTCCTCCTCTTCTTCCTCCTCCTTGGCGCCCGCCTTGGCCGCTCTGGCCGCGGCGATGATTTTCTCGGCCTCCTGCTGCGGCACGAAGTCGTAGTGGCTGAGTTCCATGGTGAAGGATGCCCGCCCCTGCGTCATCGAGATCAGATCGGTCTGATAGGTGAGCATCTCGGCCATGGGAACTTGGGCGCGGATGATCTGCATGTTGCCGCGAATCTCGGTACCGGTGATGCGCCCGCGACGCCCGTTCAGATCGCCCATCAGGTCGCCAGCGAACTCGACGGGCGTCTGGATTTCCACGTTCATGATGGGTTCAAGCAGGGCCGGTTTGGCCTGCTCCATGGCCGCTTTGAACGCCTTGCGGGCCGCCAGTTTGAACGAGAGTTCCGAAGAGTCCACCTCGTGGTAAGAGCCGTCGTAGAGGATCACGCGGAAATCCACCACGGGATAACCGGCCAGATATCCTTCCTCCGCCGCCTCGAGAATGCCTTTCTCCACGGCGGGGATGTACTGCTTGGGGATCGCGCCGCCGAAGATCTGGTTGACAAATTCGAACTTGGCGCCGCGCGGCAGAGGCTCCATGCGGATGCGGCAATCGCCGAACTGGCCGTGACCGCCTGTCTGTTTCTTGTGGCGGCCCTGGACGTCCGCCGTGCCGCGGATGGTCTCCCGGTAGGGGATCTTGGGCGCCTTCAGAGTGACGTCCACGTTGTAGCGCTTCTTCAGGCGGCTGACGACCACTTCGACGTGTTGCTGACCGCTGCCTGCCAGCAGGAACTCCTTGGTCTGCGGGTCGCGATAGAAGCGCAGCGAAGGATCCTCCTCCAGAATGCGCTGGATGGCGGCCCCCATCCGATCCTCGTCCTGGCGGGACTTGGCCTCGATGGCGTAAGCGATCGAGGGTTCGGGGAATTTCACCGGCGGGTATTGGATCGGATTCGCCTTGTCCGTGAGAGTGTCGCCGGTAAGGGTTTCTTTCAGTTTGGCCACAGCGCCGATGTCGCCGGCGTGCAGCTCGGTCACGGGCGTTATGGTTTTGCCCATCAGGCAGCCGATGTGGGAGAGTCGCTCCATGACGCCCGTGCGCGGGTTGTACAGGCTGCCGTCATTCTTGATCACGCCGGAGTACACCTTGAAGTAGCTGACGCGGCCGGCATACGGATCGGCAACGGTCTTGAAGACGAACACCGACGGAGGCTCGTCGTCGGCGATGCGCCGCTCGACCTCCTGATCCCCGGATTTACCCCGGACAGGTCCGCGCTCCACCGGCGCAGGGAAAAACTCCACGACGAAGTCCAGGATGCGGTCCGTGCCCATGTTGCGCAGGGCAGAAGCGCACATCACCGGGAACAGGCGCCGCTGCTTGACCGCGTCGCGCAGGCCCTCGAGCAGATGCTCCGGGGAAAGCGTACCCTGCTCGAAGTACTCTTCCATCAAGGCGTCGTTGCCCTCGGCCACCATTTCCACCAGCGCCTCGCGCGCCTTGGCGGCGGCTTCGGCCAGCTCGGCGGGGATATCGGTCGCCTGGCCCTTGCCGTCACCGTCCGGCTCGTACAGGTAAGCCTTCATGGCGATGAGGTCCACGACGCCGCGGAAATCACGCTCCTGCCCGATGGGAATCTGGATGGGCACCGCGGTGCGCCCGAAGTTGCCGTGAATGCTTTCCACAGCGCGCTCGAAGCTGGAATTCTCGCGGTCCAGCTTGTTGACGATCAGGGCCACGGGCAGATTGTACTGGCTGGCGAACTCCCAGACCTTTTCCGTGACCACCTCCACGCCGGCGATGCCATCCACCAGCACCAGAGCCGAATCCGCCGCGATGAGCGAGGAACGGGTATCGTTCAGAAAGGTGTTGAACCCGGGCGTGTCCAGCAGATTGATCTTGGTTTTGCGCCATTCGACGTAGGCCAGCGCGGTGGAGATGGTCACCTTGCGCTGGATCTCCTCGTCGTCGAAATCGGTTATCGTGTTGCCCTCGTCCACGCGGGTGAGCCGGTTGGTGGCGCCCACGGCATAAAGCATCCCAGCGGCGAGTGTGGTCTTGCCGCTATGACCGTGACCAATCAGTCCAACGTTGCGAATATCTTTTCCTTCGTAAACCTTCACACCCATCTCCTGGATCCACGAACCTCAGCGAGAGTCCCGCCGCCAGGGAATCCGCGCCGGTTCAAGGGCCAGCCGGCATCCGGCGCGCCGGCGACGTCTCGTCCGGGTCCATCTCTTCAACGCTCTCTGGGGGATTGTAATACAGGATCCGACCGCAACTCTCGCAGAACATCACCTGCTCGCCACGGCGCAGATCCTGGAAGAACTGCAATCGCAAGACGACGTGGCAGGCGGTGCAACGCCCGTCCACGACTTCGGCCACCGCCCAACCCTTCCGCAACCTGCGAATCCGTTCGTAAGCCTTGTACAGGGACGGCGGAAGGGAGGCGGCGACCTGCTGGCGCTCCCGAGTGAGTTCTTCCAGCAGCTTGCGATCCCGCTCCGATTGCTCCCGCGCCCGCTGCTTTTCCTGCTCGACCTGCTGACGCTCTTGCGCCAGCGCCGCCTCGGCCGCCTTGAGGTTCTGTTCGAGGCGCTCCGACTCGGCCATGAGATCCAGAATCCGGTCCTCCAATTGTCGGATCCGGTTCTCCACGTACTGGATCTCGTGCTGGAACGCCCAGAGCTGCTCGTTGGTCTTGGCCTGCATCGTCTGATCTTTCAGACGCGCCAGGCGCTGCTCCTCGGATTGGACTTCGAGCTCGAGGTGACGCCGGTCGCGCTGGTTGGCCTGCAAGGCGGCGCGGTCTGCCTCCACCTTGCGAATGTGACTTTCCAGCGTCTTCTCAATTTCGGCAATCTGTTTGGGCAGTGCGACGATCTCCCGCCGCAGCTCTTCGATCCGGGTATCGAGCTCCTGGAGCCGGATCGCCAGCTTCAGTTCGGGAGCCATTAATTCTCGATTTTAGCATGCGTTGTGCCCTCGACAGCCGCCCTCAAAACCCGCACCAGCGCAGCGCCGAACTCCAGCCGGTCCTCAACGGTAGGCGGGCGGCCCAACCGCGGGCTGGGGTCCACCATCAGCTCCATCAGAAAAGCGGGGATGCGGCGCTCCTGGTAGAGGGCTTGGTTCACGGTCATCCGTCCCTTCTTGCCCGGGTCCGTACTGGCCGGCTGGTCCCGTGGCCCGCCAGGAGAATGAAAAGCGGTCTGTTCGACGAGCAACTTCCAGAGGCGCTCGCCGAGGGCCCGGATTTCCGGGCTGCCTGAAAGCGGCCCCTCGATGTATTCGCTGGATTCCGTGTTGTGGAGGGTCAGGAAAAGATCCAGACGGCGGCCGCGGTCCACCCAGTTCAGGATGGCCTGTCGCTGGCAGGCAATTTCTGGCATTCGCCGCGGGTCTACTGCATCCCAGTTCCGATTGAGGTCGTAGCCGAACTCATTGAACCTCACGCCGCCGCGGTGTACGCCGTCGGGATCCGCCATCGGGAAGAACAGAAAGATCGTGGTATCCCGGATGCGGGCGGCGTGCGGATCGGCGGAAACCAGATAGCGCAGCGCCCCCTCCGTCACCCACGAAGTGCCCGATTCCCAGGCATGCTGGCGCGCCATCCACCAGATCACTTTCTTGCCGGCGTCAGGAACTTTGAAGTTCGTCACCGTCAACAACCAGATCGGGCGGCCGCGGACGCTGCGGCCTGCAATCTGGCAGCGCACTTCCGGCTTGCCTCGCAATTCATCGAGGAGCCGGGCCAGGCGTCGGGTGGTGTAAGGGGGCTGGCGGGCGATCCAGACCCGACTGGCCTCGGGCGTGAAGCGCACACGAATGGCATGCAGAGCCGGGTCCCATTCCGAGCTTTCGAAGTGCCGCCAGTGCTCGTTGTCGTAGCTATAGACCGGGCGCATGTTGCGGTGCCCCGAGCCGTCGTGGGGACGGTAGTTGTACTCGCCGTGCAGGTCGGTCAGCTCGATCACCAGTTCCCTGCCAGCAACGCCATCGAGGCGAAAGTAGAACCAGCTTGGCTGCCGGTTCCGTCTGTCCTGATCGGTCTCGCCTTTGACGGCGCACCGCAGGTGATGCGGGCCGATGAACTCGACCTTGCCGATGCTGCCGGCCTCGAAATTCGAATGCACCGTGATGGCCGCGAGAAGCAGGCCTGCCAGCGTCATGGTTCACCCTCGTTCGGCATCTGTTGTCATCTGCCGAGCCAGCCCCCGTCCACCACCAGGATCGAACCATTCACGTATTCGGAGGCAGCGGAAGCCAGGAAGACCACGGCGCCTTTGACATCGTCCGGGCGTCCCCAGCGACCCGCAGGAATGCGAGCCAGGATCGCGGGATAACGCACCGGGTCGGCGCGCAACGCGGCTGTGTTGTCGGTTTCCATGTAGCCCGGCGCGATCGCATTGACTTGGATCCCATAAGGAGCCCACTCATTGGCCAGTGCCTTGACCAGTTGAGCGATAGCGCCCTTGCTGGCGGCGTAGCCGGGCACCGTGATGCCGCCCTGGAAGGACAGAAGCGAAGCCGTGAAAATGATCTTGCCACTGCGCCGCGCCAGCATGCGCCGCCCTACCTCGCGCGTCAGGATCCACTGGGCATTGAGATTGGTTTCGATCACCTCGTCCCAGTATTCGTCGGGATGTTCGGCGGCAGGGGCGCGCAGGATGGTTCCCGCGTTGTTGACCAGGATGTCAATGACGGGGAAGTCCTCGACTACCTGGCGGGCGAACTGGCGAACAGCGGCGCGATCGCGGAAGTCGCAGCGATAGGGGAAGAAGCGCCGGCCTGCGGCACGCACCTCGCGCTCGACCTCGCTGCCTTCGGGTTCGAGCGAGCGGCTGACTCCGATGATATCCGCGCCGGCCTCAGCGAGCGCCACCGCCATGGCCTTTCCCAGCCCGCGGCGGCAGCCCGTGACCAGCGCCATTTTTCCGTCCAATCGAAACAGATCGAGTACGCCCATCTTCCTCCGCCCTCATTGGCCCACGATGCGTTGGAAGAATTCCCAGCTCTGGCGCGCGACACGATCCCAGCGAAACAGTTCCGCGCGCTGGCGACCCAAGGCCCCGAGCCGGCTGCGCAGGGAAGGCGATTCCAGCAACCGTTCCATTGCGCTGCGGAGGTCCGTTACGCTGAGCGGGTCCACCAAAAGCACAGCGTCGCCGCCGACCTCAGGCAGCGAGCTGACCGCCGAGGTGAGGACCGGCACGCCCGCCGCCATGGCCTGCGCGACGGGCAGTCCGAAGCCCTCGTAAAGCGACGGATAAACGAAGGCCGTAGCTCCCGCGGTCAGCGCAGGCAGCCCGTCCTCGGGCACGTAGCCGAGATAGCGGACCCCGGGAGAGCCAGAGCGCAGGCGCTCGATCAGCCCAGGATCGCCCCAGCCCGGCGGCCCTGCCAGAACGAACTCGTAATGCTCGCGCACATCCGCCTTGACCGACTGCCACGCTTCGAGCAGGCGCGCCAGGTTCTTGCGCGGCTCGATCGTGCCGACGAACAACAGATAAGGGCGGCGCAACCCATACCGCTCGCGGACCCTTTGCACCGCTTCCGGGGCCGCCTGAAAGAACGCGTCGGCCACCCCGGGCCAGATCACCGCAATTTTCTCGGGCGACAAGCCGAGCAACCGCACGGCGTCGTTGCGGGTGTGCTCAGAGATGGCGATCAGGCCGTCGGCCCGGCGCAGCATGACCTCGGCAAAGCGGCGCGCCGCCTTCACGTTGGCCGCAGTGTGAACCTCGGGCATCAGCCAGCAAGTCAGATCGAAAACCGTGGCGGTCAGCTTGCTGCATCGCGGCGGCTGCCGCAGCAACCAGGAAGCATGGAAGACATCGCAGCGGGCGCCGAATCCGTCCACCAGCGGCAAGCGCAGATAGTTGGCCAGATGCAAACGCGCCAGACCGGCCACCGTGGCTACCGGTCCCGCCATCGAGCCCTCGTGGTCGAGCGCCTCCGGGTGCAGATTGATGGGGAAAGTTCTTACTGCGAAATCTCCAGCGAGACTGCGAAGGGAGCGCAGCCAGTAGTGGAGATAATTCTTCACTCCCGCGCTTCGCACCAGCAAGGGGGTGGCGTCAATCGTGAGGCGCATGGTTGCTGAAAAGGTACTTGCCGCCGGCGGCGGCCACCAGGTGCATTCTGTCCGGCCCCGCGATCTTCTCCAGACGCGGCAACCAGGACTGCGCCACCGCCACGTAGCACCGCTTCGGGCTGTGCCAGAGTCGCGCGAAGCGCGCGTCGTCCAGGAACACGTCGGGAGCGTCGGGCGCAAGAGACCCGTACTCCAGATTGGTCACCCGTCCGTCCCACAGCCAGCCGCGCCGGTTCGCGTAAAAGAAAATGGACGAAAACGCATAGTATTGATCGCTGGCAATGAACTCGCCGGGCGGGGCGCGTCGCAGGGCCTCAGCCAGCGGACGCGAGGACATATAGGGATCGAAGACCACCATGGCCAGTCGCGCGGCGTGAGTGAACAGCACCATCATGGCAGCCAGCGTCAGCCCGGCGCGTTCGCCGCGCAGCTTCCACGCGCCCATTGCGCCGGCCAGAAACGCCAGCGCCGCCACGGCCAGGGGCAATCGCAGGTAGGCGAAGGCACGCAGCGTGAGGTCCGCCATGTGGCCCAGCGAAAGGGTGTAGAGCTCGGGGTTCTGTCTCAGCGCGACCGAGATGTCCCCGGGCGCGGGCACGTTGCGCACCAGATACAGAATCGCGAGGCAAGCTGCGGCCGCGATGCCGGCCAGCGCGCCCGCCACTCGCGTGCCTACGTTCACCCAGCGCCCACCTTCGGCGACCGCCGCACCGATCAGCAAGGCCAACGCAGGGTAGGCGGGCATCGAATAGTACTCCTGGGTCGTGGAGAACGTGAAGAACAGCAGGATGAAGCCCGCCCAGCACAGGCAGAGCAGCTTGGTGCGCCCCGCGCGATCCACAGGACGGTAACCCAGCCGCGCGGCCGCGGGCAAATAGACGCTCCAGGGAAACAGCCAGACGAAGTGCAACAGCCAGAACGCCAGCCGCGGAACCGTGTTGTAGTCGCGCGGATGGCGAAGATTCAGGAAGCGCAGCACGTGCTCGTTGATGAAGTAAAACCAGAAGAAGCCCCGATAGCGGAAGGGCTGGGCGCTCAGCGTGAAATCGAAGTAGGGCGGGTTGCGCAAAATGGCGAGCACGTGCCAGGGCGCGGCGATGGCCAGAAAGATCAGTGCACCGGAGAAAAGATGAAGGCGCCGCCAGACGTTGCGATCCAGCAGGCGGCGGCTGAAAGCCAGATAGAGCAGGCTCGCGCCGGCGGGGAACACCACGCCCACAAGTCCCTTGAGCAGGACTCCGACGGCCATGCCTGCGGCGGCGAGCGCCGCCCAGAGCCGAGGCCGCGGTTCGTCCTCTTCGAGCGCGCGAAGGATAGCCCATAGCGTGAAGGTCACCGCGAGCGTGAGCATCACATCCGGGATCAGCACGCGCGTGAACAGGAACAGGCCCACGCAAGTGGCCAGGGCCACTCCAGCCCATTTGCCCGCCCGCTCTGAGAACGCCCACGCGCCCATACGGTAAACCAGCCAACACAGCAGCACTGCCGAAAGCGCCAGGGGGATGCGGGCCGCCCAATCGTGAACACCGAAGACAAGGAACGAGCAGGCGATCAGCCAGTATTTGAGCGGGGCCTTCTCGAGGTACTTGACGCCGTTGAGCCGCGCCGTGACCCAATCGCCCGATTCCAGCATGTTCCGCGCGATCTGGGCCTGGACCGCGTCCACGTCGTCCATCAGGGAAGGAGGGCTGAAAATCGTACCAAGGAAAATCAGGGCTGCGAGAAAAACGACGATCCAACCCTGACGAGCGCCGCCTCTTCTCCCCGCGGTGCGATCGTCTGAACGTTGAACCGCTGCATCCACAGGAACAGGATCAGCAGACCCCATAGCTGAAATCCGAGGTTAACACGGCGCTCCAGATGCCGGCGGATCATCGCCTGCACGGCTTCGGGATCGAACAGGCCGGTCTCGCGCAGCGCCTTGGGAGTGAGGGTATCCAGCAGCAGGGGACGCAAGACGGTTCGCATCCAGTCGTGGGCCGGGATATCGAGACCTTCCTTGTCGCGATGGATGACCGCCGCGGGAAGGCGATCCTTCATGAGCCGGCGAAGCACGTATTTCAGACAGCCGCCGCGGACCTTGAAGTCTTCGGGCAAGGAAGCAGCGAACTCCACGATGCGGTGATCCAGGAAGGCGGGGCGCACTTCCAGCGAGTGCGCCATGCTCATGCGGTCCACCTTGTAAAGAATGTCGTCCGGCAGGTAGTAGAGCTGATCGAAGAGCAGGAACTGGTTGAGATACCCGATGCGGCGCGCCAGATCCGGCGAGGCCACGGGCAGCGGGGCGAAGCGCAAGCCGAAGTAAAAAGCGTCTTTCTCGGCAGAAGAGAACGCGCCGTTCCAGTAGCAGTGGGCGGCGCCGGGATCCAGCAGGGAGCCGGCCAGGAACCGCTTGAGCTTGTACTCGAAGCTGATCTTGTCGTCGGAAACGGGCCAGCGCTCGAGAGCACGCAGGGCCATGCGGCGGAGGAGAGCGGGGATCCAGCGCAGGCGACGCGCCCAACGGTCCGCCAGATAGGTGATGTAGCCGCCGAACAATTCGTCGGCGCCCTCCCCGCTCAGGGCTACTGTCACCGAGCGGCGGCTCAACTGCGAGAGAAACCAGACGGGCACGGCCCCGGCGTCTGCGCTGGGCTCGTCCGAGTGCCACACCATCTTTTCGATAGCGCCCGGCAGATCGAGGCTCTCGTTCAGGTCCAGTTCGGCGTGCTCGGTGCGATAGCGCGCGGCGACCTCGCGGAAATACCGCGACTCATCGAAGCGGCGGCCGCGGAACGAAATCGAGAAGGTCTTCAGAGGCGCGCCGAGCAGCTCGGAGGCGTAATGGAGGATCGTGGTCGAGTCAATTCCGCCGGAAGCCCACACGCCCAAAGGCACGTCCGAGATCAGGTGCTCGCGCACGGCGTCGCGCAAGAGCGAGTCCAGCTCCTCGCAGGCCTCGCGGATCGGTCTGCGGCGGGGGCGAAACTCCAGTTGCCAGTAGCGGCCCTCTCGCAGCCTGCCATCACGCCATTCCAGCCAGCATCCAGGCGGCAGTTTGCGGATGCCGGCCACCAGGGTGAACGGGCAAGGCACGTAATTCAGGGTCAGGTAATGGTCGAGGCCCTCCAGATCCAGCTTTCGCTCGATCTCGGGATGAGCCAGGATGGCCTTCAGTTCCGAGCCGAAGTACAGATCGCTGCCGCGGCAACAGTAGTAAAGCGGCTTGATTCCCATCCGGTCCCGCACGAGCACGAGGCGACGGTCGCGCTCCAGCCAGATGGCTGCAGCGAACATGCCCCGCAAGCGCGCAAAACAGGCCGTATCCCACTGAAGGAATGCACGGAGCAGGACCTCGGTGTCCGAGCGACTGTGGAAGCGGTGGCCGAGCTGTTCGAGCTCGCGCCGCAAAGCGGCGTAGTTGTAAATCTCGCCGTTGTAGACGACGACAGCGCCATCGCCGGTGGTGACGGGCTGATCGCCTCCTTCCAGATCAATGATCTTCAGCCGCGTCGCGCCGAGCGAAACCGTGGCGGACTGGTAGACACCCTGCTGATCGGGACCACGGTGGAGCAGAGTCAGCGTGACCTTGCGAATCCGCCCGGGATCGAAAGCACGATTCCAGTGCGTATAACCGGCGATGCCGCACACAGTGTCCTTCCCCGTCCTGCCCGCCCTGAAAGGCGGGGGCAGGAACTCACCGGCGGCCTCCAAGCGCTCAGCCGCGGCGCCAGGCCGACCGCCGCCACTATAACACAGCGCACGAAGGACGCGCCGCAGTCCCGATCCCTGCTCCGGACTACAATCAAGGGCGGAGGATTGAAGTGCGCGCGTTCACGCTGTTGCTTGTTGCGGCCGCTTACGGGGCCGCCGCCGACTACGTGCTGGTGCGGGGCGGGTTGCTTCGCCCGGGACAACCCATGTTGCGGCTGGACGACTTCGAAATGGCCGTCCATCCGGTCACGAACGCCGAATACAAAGTTTTCGTGGACGAGACCGGTTACCAGCCGCCGCTACACTGGGAAAAGGGCCGCATACCCGCCGGCTTCGAGAATCATCCCGTCATCTTCGTCAATCGCAGCGATGCATGGGCTTACGCCCGCTGGCTGTCGCGCAAGGAAAAGCGCACCTACCGACTGCCCACAGCCGCCGAGTTCGAATACGCAGCCCGCGCGGGCGTGCCTGATGCACGTTACCCCTGGGGCGACGCGCCGCCGGATGGGCGGGCCAATTACGATGCCAAGGGCGACCGCAACTTCGCCGACTGGCGCAAGCACCTGAAGCCCGTCAAAAGCTACCCACCCAACGCATGGGGCCTCTACGACATGGCAGGCAACGTCTGGCAGATGGTGGACACTTACCCGGATCCGGCCACCGCCCAGTTCAAATACCGCATCGAATCGCCGGAGCTGGAGGAAGGCGCGATCGCGGGCGGCTCCTGGGCGCGGGGCGAGTACTACCTGAGGTGCGGAGTCCGCGGCGGCGCTTCCGCCGGCATCCGTCATCCCGACCTCGGGTTCCGGCTCGTGCGAGAACCTGCGGGAGCCACGCACTTCCAGCGCTTGCCGCGGCGCGTGATTGCGCTGCCCACTGGGGGCGGCGCCATTTACATCGGCTGGCAATTGCTGCCGCAGGACCCGCCGGAGGTCGGCTTCCACGTCTACCGCGCCACGCGGCGCGACGTTGCCGGTGAGCGCATCACGCCGGCGCCGGTGCGCGAGTCGACTAATTTCGTGGATCGCGACGCGCCGAAGGCCGCGCGGCTGTACTACCGCGTGCGGGCGGTGATGGCCGACGGGAAAGAGGGACCGCCCTCGGAGTGGGCGGGAGTGAATCCCTCGCAACCGCCCGGCGGCGCAGGTATGCGCATCGCTGTGCAGCTGGTGACGCCCGGCGGCCCGGGTCAGCCGAGCACGCAAACGCAACTGGCTACGAGCGGGCTGGTGGCAGTCTACCAGCCCACCGTGCAGCAGGGGGGCTTCGCGCCCGTTTTCGGCGACCTGGACGGCGACGGCGTGCTCGACGTCGTGCTGCGACTGGACAACGGGATCCGCGAGATGTCACGCGATCCGGGCGTGCCCGTCGAACTGGAAGCATTCACCAGTTACGGCCGCAGCCTGTGGCGACGCCCGCTGGTGCGGCACGATCACTGCTTTGGTAACGCCAACAACGTGCCCGTGGTGGTCTGGGATCTGGATGGTGACGGGAAAGCGGAAGTGATCTGTCGCTTGCAGGAAGGCGAAGAGACCTACGTGGCAGTGCTGGACGGCATGAGCGGACGCGTTCGCCGCAAGGCCCCGTGGACGCCGATGGTCTCCGACTTTTCGCGTTCCTCCACGCGGATTCACATGTCCGTGGCCTACCTGGACGGCAAGCGTCCGGCCATTATCACGCAAACCGGCCTGTACGAAAACGAAGTGCTGGATGCCTGGGACGCCGAGCTGAACAAGCTCTGGACCTACCGCAGCTTCGCCGAAACCAACGGCAGCGGTTCGCACCATATTGACATCGCAGATGTGGACGGCGACGGCCGCGACGAAGTCTTCAACGGCACCATGCTGCTCAATCCGGACGGGCACCTGCGCTGGGCGCTCTACCGCGGACATCCGGACATTGTGGCGATCAAGCACATCCTGCCGGGCCTCAAAACGCGGCAGGTTTATTACGTCGTGGAGACCAGCACGCACGCGGGCGTCTATCTGGTGGACGCCTCCACCGGCAAGCTCATCTGGAAAGTCAACCGCGAAGACGATCCGCGCTGGACGCACGGGCACGTGGGCTGGGCATCCGACATCTGGGACGGTTCGCCGGGCATGGAGCTTCTGGCCAATCGCGACGGCCACGAGGCAAAGGATCTGGTTCTGTTCTCGGCGGATGGCAAAGTGCTGCTCAACCCGTTCCCCTCAGGGTGGCGTCCGGTGAACTGGACGGGCGGTCCGGTGCGCGATCTGATGAGGGCCAACGGGCGCGAGATCGGACGTTTCGACGGCAAGAACGTGGTGCCCTACGCGATGCCGGGTCCCAACCCGGGCGAGGGAAGCTGTCCGATGGTGGCCGACCTGTGGGGCGACTACCGCGACGAGGTGGTCTGCTACGGCCGTACGCCCGAGGGCGCTTCAGCCCTGATGGTCTATACCAACATCCAGCCCATCGCGCGGCGCGAAGTGACGCGAACCGCCAGTCGCGAGTATCGCCTGTGGATGGCGCGCAACATTGGCGGCGGCTACGCGAGCTACTTTGAGTGGCAGCCGTGAGCAGGGTGAGGGCATGAAGCACGTGATCGTGGGTACCGCCGGGCACATTGACCACGGCAAGACCGCGCTGGTCAAGGCCCTGACGGGCATTGACACGGACCGGCTGGAAGAAGAGAAGCGCCGCGGCATTTCCATCGAGCTGGGCTTCGCGCACTTGGAGCTGGGACCCGATCTGCGTCTCGGCTTCGTGGACGTGCCCGGTCATGAGCGCTTCGTCAAGACGATGCTGGCCGGCGCGTGGGGCATAGACCTCGTCCTGCTGGTGGTGGCCGCGGACGAATCCATCAAGCCGCAAACACGCGAGCATTTCGAAATCTGTCGCCTGCTCGGGATCCAGCGCGGTCTGGTGGCTCTGACAAAAACTGATCTGGTGGAGCCGACGCTGCTCGAGCTGGTGCGACTCGAGGTAGAAGAGTTCGTGCGGGGATCCTTTCTGGAGGGGGCTCCGATCGTGCCGGTCAGCGCGGTCACGGGTCAGGGACTGGAGGAATTGAAAAGCGCGCTGGCGCAAGTGGCCGCCGGGACGCCGGAAAAGGACGCCACCCGCCATTTCCGATTGCCGGTGGACCGCGCCTTCAGTCTGCGCGGCTTCGGGACGGTAGTCACGGGAACGCTGATCTCGGGCACGGTAGCGAAGGAGGACGAAGTAGAGGCGCACCCGCTCGGGCGACGGCTTCGCGTGCGCAGCATCCAAGTGCATGGGCAGCCAGTCGAGCAAGCGCGGGCGGGCCAGCGAACGGCACTGAACCTGATCGGGGCGGAACCGGCGGAAGTGGCTCGCGGCACGGTGCTCACCGCGCCCGGTCTCTTTCGCGCTGTGACCCAGTTCGACGCCCGGCTCGAGCTGCTCGCCTCAGCGCGTCCGCTGAAGAACCGGGCGCCTGTGCACTTCCACGCAGGCACAGCCGAAATCCAGGCCGAGGTGCGGCTGCTGGAAGGCTCGGATGCCCTGCAACCGGGACAGACGGCGTGGGTCCGTATCGTACTGCGCGAGCCTGCCTTGCTGTTGCCCGGCGATCGCTTCATCATTCGCATGTTCTCGCCCGTAGTGACGATCGGTGGCGGCACGGTCGTGGACATTGCGCCCCGTCGCTACCGGCGCGACGATCGTCCGGGCGAACGCCTGGAAGTACTGGCGAGCGGCCCGATCCCAGCCAGACTGGCTTTGCTGGCCGGCGAGGAACGCTACGGCGTCCCGGTCAAAGAACTCATCGCGCGGACGGGGTGGGTGCCTGGCGAAATCGAACAGGCAGCCGGGGAGGCCGGTCTGGTGCTCATCCGCCAGGCCGAGCCGTGGCTCGTGAGCAAGACCTTCCTCGAGGGTGCCGTCAAGACGTTGCTCGAAATGTTAGCGGAGCATCACCGGGCCAACCCGTTGAAGCCCGGCATGCCGAGGGAGGAAGTACGGAACCGTTTGTTGCCCGGTGCGCCGCCATTTCTGCTGGACTGCGTTCTGAGCCAGGCGCCCGGCGTGGTGGTGGAACGAGAGACAGTGCGGCTGGCCTCGCACAGGGTAGCGCTCCGGCCGGACGAGGAGGCAGCCCTGCAAACCATCGAGCGGACTTTCGAGAAGGCGGGGCTGGCAGCGCCGGCCCCTGCGGAGGTGCTCCAGCAATCCGGCGTGGATCCTGCGCGAGCGCGGGCATTGCTGGAAATCCTGCTGCGACAGGGCAAGCTGGTGCGCGTGGGGGACGAACTGATCTTCCATGCCAACGTGCTCGACCGGCTGCGCCGCATGATCGCGGCCCGCAAGGGCGAGCGATTCGGAGTGGCGCAGTTCAAGCAGTGGACCGGTGTCTCGCGCAAGTACGCCATCCCGCTGCTCGAATACCTGGACCGCGAGCGCGTAACGCGCCGCGAGGGCGACCAGCGGGTGGTGCTCTAGCGGGCAGGTAGCCCGGCGGGGAAGTTACACTGTTGCTTTAGGGTCTTGCGGGATCTGGTGCGGCTATGAACTGGTGTCATCGCGTGGCATGGTGGCTGGCGGCAGGGCTTTGCCTGGGAGGCTCGGCGCTCGGGCGTGCTGACTGGCGCGGCGCTCTGCCGCCCCGATTCGAGCCTGCGGAAAAACACGGGAGCGGCACGGCGTTCCTGGGATATTTCCGGGATTTCGTCGCAGAATTCCGTCCCAGGGAAGTGCGACTGCGCTTCACTGACGGTCGCTCGGTGCGAATGATCTGGGAAGGCGCCAGGGCCGGCGTCCTTGTCATGGGCGAGCAACCGCTCCCCTCGCGGACGAACTATTTCCTCGGCAACCGGCGCGAGCACTGGCGCACCGGCGTGCCGCACTACCGCGGCGTCCGTTACCACGGCTTGTACCGCGGGATCAATGCCCGTTTCTATGCCAGCGGGCAGGCGCTGGAATACGACTTGGAGCTGGCCCCGGGCGCCGATTTGAAACTTGCCCGCCTGAGAATTGAAGGCGCCGATTCCTTGCGACTCACTCCGGAAGGGCATCTCGAGATTCTGGTGGGCCAGCATCGCCTGATTCAAAAGCAGCCGGTGGCGTGGCAGGATATCGGAAGCATACGGCGGGTCGTGGACTGCCGCTACCGGCTCGCCGACAGGCGCCGGATTGCGCTCATCGCCAGGGGCTACGATCCGCAGCGCGCGCTCGTCGTGGACCCGGTGCTCGTTTATGCCACCTATTTCGGCACCGCGACCAACGATAACATCATCGGCGTGCGTGCCGACGCGAACGGCATGGTGTACATTGCCGGTTATACATCTTCCGGCGATTTGACCAGCACGTCGGACAGCATCCAGACCGCCAACGCAGGCAAGCGGGACATTTTCGTCGCCAAACTCGATCCGCGAAAGGAAGGTCCCGAGGCCCTCATTTATTTCACGTACCTTGGGGGCAGCGAAGCCGACACGCCCACGGCCTTCGAGGTGGACGCCCAGGGCAATGTCTACCTGACCGGCTGGACTCAATCCACGGATTTTCCGCTGGGCGGCAATGCGCCGCAGATCCAGCGGGCCGGAGATACCGGTCAGGATGCCTTTGTCGTGAAGTTGAATCCCGCTATCCCGGGGCCTTTGGGGCTGGTTTTCTCGACTTACCTCGGCGGCACCGGTAGCGACACCGGTTACGCGATTGCTACGGACTCAAACGGCTTCATTTACGTCGCTGGAGTTACCAAATCGGAGGATTTTCCCGTTACCGAGAAAGTTCTGCAGCGGGGTCGCTGGGGAGATCAGGACGGTTTCATCGTATGGCTCGACCCGAATGCCCCCGATCCCCCGTCCGCCATTCGATACGCCAGCTATCTGGGCGGAGAGTATAACGACGAGGCCCGGGCCGTAGTGGCTCTGGGGCCGGGCGTCGTGGCCGTCGCGGGAGAGACGACCTCCGAGCTGTTTCACGTGACGGGCAACGCCTTCCGACCCACCTATCAGGGCGGCGGCGACATTTTCGTGACGGTCCTGGACATGAAAATTCCGGAGTACGACGCCCTGCTGTACTCGACTTACCTGGGAGGCTCCGGCAGTGAAGCCCCCAGGCGCATGCTGGCCGACGCGGCAGGACGGCTCGTTCTTACCGGTTACACTCTCTCCGGCGACTTTCCCGTAACACCCAACGCTTACCAGCTTGCGCAAAACCGCAGCGGCCAGGCTTTTGTAGCAATTCTCGATCCGAGGCAACCCTCGCAGGCAGGCCTGATTTATTCCACTTATTTCGGGGCGAGCGGCGGCGAGGTAGCTTACGATCTCGCGCTGGATGCCGAAGGTCGAATCTATCTCAGTGGATACACGCTGTCCAGGGATTTCCCGGTTACTCCGAACGCTTTTCAGAAAGACTTCGGCGAAGGCGTGGAGGCGTTCTGTGCCGTGCTGGATCCGCGACAGCAAGGTCCTGGCGCACTGCGGTATGCCACGTATCTGGGGCGCGCGGGCATCAATGTAGGCTACGGCATCGCCGTGGCGCCTGACGGCACGATTTATGTGGCCGGCTCGGTGCAGGACCGGGCGTTCCCGGTGACAGAGAGCGCCTTGCAAGCTACTCATGCGGGCGGTCTGGCGGACGGTTTCCTGATCGCGCTGAAGCCGGGCGAGACAGGCCTGGCGGGCAGCACTCAAACGATCAGCATGCAATCGCCGTAGGAGTAGAAACGGTAACGCTGCTGGACCGCATAGCGGTAGGCTTCCAGAGTAAGCTCGCGGCCGGCAAAAGCGCAAACGAGCATGAGCAGGCTGCTGCGCGGCAAATGGAAGTTGGTAAGCAAAGCTCCAGTAAGTCGAAATTCGAATCCGGGATAAATGAACAGATCGGTTTCGCCGCGCATGGCGACCAATCCCTGGGTACGGGCCGCGGTCTCGAGCACGCGCACGCAAGTGGTTCCCACCGCCACCAGGCGGCGCGCGGAGCGCATCCGGGCAGCGTTCTCTTCCGTGATCTCGAAAGGTTCCGAGTGGAGCTTTTGTTGTTCGATGGGATCGGCCCGGACGGGCTGAAAGGTTCCGAGGCCCACGTGCAGGGTCACCCATGCGATTTCGGCGCCGGCCTGCCGGCAACGCTCGAGGATCTCGGGGGTGAAATGCAGACCCGCGGTGGGTGCGGCCACCGAGCCGGGTTTGCGAGCAAAAACGGTCTGGTAGCGCTCCCTGTCCTCGGGTCGGTCGGGGCGACGAATGTAGGGCGGCAGGGGGACGTGCCCGACGCGTTCCAGCTTTTCCAGGAGGTCGCCCTCATAGTGCAGCCGGATGGTGCGTTCGCCGAACGGTCCCCAGTGCAGGATCTCGGCTTCCAGGCCCTCGTCGAAGATGACCCGCTCCCCGGGCCGCATTTTTCGCCCGGGATGAACCAAGGCTTGCCAGACGGCGGGGTCCTCGGCGGAAGGTCGCAGGAGCAAGACTTCGACCTGGCCTTTCAAGTACTGTTTGCGCGCAGGATTCTTCTTGCCGATGGGCAGGGCGCGGACGCCGGTGCGGCGACCGAGCAGGCGGGCGGGCAGCACGCGCGAATCGTTGAGCACCAGACAATCGCCGGGTCCCAGGAACTGGGGCAGGTCGCGGAAGACGTGGTCCTCCCAGCGCTGCTCGCGCCGGTAGACCACGAGCATGCGCGAAGCGGCGCGGTCGGGCAGCGGCTCCTGTGCGATCAGCTCGGGCGGCAGTTCATAATCGAAGTCGGACAAGCGCATGCACGGTAACCCGTCCGCCCTTATTCTAGGCATTGAAACCTCATGCGATGAAACTGCGGCCGCGGTAGTTCAGGCGGGAGAGACGATTCTATCTTCGGTCGTGGCCTCCCAGCTCGGGACTCACTTTCCTTATGGCGGTGTGGTGCCGGAACTGGCTTCCCGCGAGCATCTGAGAGCCATTGTACCTGTGGTAAGGCTGGCGTTGGAGCGCGCGGGCAAGGATCTGGGCGAGATGGCGGCGGTGGCGGTGACGGCGGGGCCGGGTCTGGTGGGTTCGTTGCTGGTCGGCATGACCTACGCCAAAGCGCTGTGCTTCGCGCGCGGATTGCCGCTGATCGCAGTGAACCACCTGGAAGGTCACATTTACGCCGTCTCGCTGGAAGCCAAACGGCAGGGCCGTACGATCGAACTTCCTGCGCTGGCGCTAGTGGTGAGCGGCGGGCACACGCACCTGTTCGAGTACGCGGAAGGCCCGCGCTACCGGCTGTTGGGCCGCACCAGAGACGATGCTGCGGGAGAAGCTTACGACAAGGTCGCCAAGCTGTTGGGATTCGGATACCCGGGCGGCCCCGTGATAGACCGGCTTGCCGCATTCGGGGATCCGGAAGCTGTCCCCTTCACGCTGGCGCGCATGAAAGGCAACCCGCTCGATTTCAGTTTCAGCGGGTTGAAAACGGCGGTGCTGCGCTGGGTACAGGCGCGCGACATGCAAGCCGAAATCGAGGCACGAAAGGCTTTACTCAAACGGAACCCCAAGCCCTCGGTCGAGGAATGGCTGGCGGTGACGCCGAAGCCCACCCTGGATCTTCTGGCCTCGTTCCAGCGCACCGTCATCGAGGAACTGCTGCGACGGGTCGCGCAGGCCGCAGAGTTGGTCGGCGCCCGCTCGTTGATTCTTTCCGGCGGCGTGGCCTCGAACAGAGGTTTGAGAGAAGAGGCGGCCCGGCGGCCATTGCCCTGCCCCGTCTACTTTCCCTCGCCCGAGTTGGCCACGGATAACGCGGCGATGATCGCGGCTGCGGCCTATCCCAAGCTGGAGCGCAAGGAGTTCGCCGACTTTTCCCTGAAAGCGGAGGCAAACCTCAGGCTGGCCTAAGTGAGGAGTGGAAGGTGCGGACCAACTGTCTCGCGTTTCTGGCGTTACTGACGCCGGCTTTGTCGCCGCTGGCCGGACAACCGGTCCAGCTCCGCATTTACTCGGAATTCCAGCGAATTGATCCGTTCGGACAGATCGTTGCGGTGGACAAAGCGCAGCGCCCGCGCGAAATCCTTTCGCCCGCCGTGCCCCGCAATGGTTACGCGTCGTTTCACGTGGCGGTAACCGTTCCCGAAGGCACACCGTTCCGGCTGTATCTCGGGCAGAATCCCGACGGTGTCTTCAAGTTGACGCTGTACCGCGAAAAATTCGAGCCTGTGGGACGCGGCTGGATCCCAGACGGCCTGGTGCGCGTGCTCGAACCCTACGACAGCCGTGCGCAGCCTCCCGAGGATCCAATCCCGGGTCGCACGACGACCGTGTTCTGGTTGGATGTCTGGACGCCTGCGGAAGCGCCGGTTCGCCGCGTGAGGCTGGAGGCCCAGCTCAACGTGGGCGATCATTGGGTGATCGCGCCGATGGAAGTGAGAATACGACCGGCGCGTATCCCCGACCATCCTCCTCCCGGTGAGCCGCTGGCTCCGATCCACGAACCTGCCGACCGCAGCGCGCTCGGCCCTCTGTTGCGATATTTGTGCAGCGGCAAGGCCGCCGCGGGACCCGCCCCGCTGTCGGTTCGCCGGATGATCCGAAGGAACGCCGCACAGGACATGGCGCTGGCGGAACTTCTGGAAGCGCGGTTAGGGCGGGAGGCGGTCCGGCAGCGCATTCTGGAAATCGCCGGCGGCGCTGATCTGGCCGGTTGGTGCCGGGAACCGCGAACGCCCAGCGGACAGGGGGCGGAGTGGTACCTGCGGGTCCGCGATTACCTGCTGCGCACCGCCGAGTGACCGGTCGGCGGTTCCGATGCTACATTAATTGATGAGGACCAACTTGTCAGGCGGTCACGGAGAGATGGCCGAGTGGTTGAAGGCGCACGCTTGGAAAGCGTGTATAGGGTAACCCCCTATCGAGGGTTCGAATCCCTCTCTCTCCGCCATACCGATTTTCCCCGTAGTTGCAATCAGTTGCGGCTTCGCCGCTCCTTCGCATCCTAACCTCGGCAAGTATCACAGGTAGTGGTTAGCGTTGTCCAGGCCGGACCGGAGGAGGACGTGAGCAACGGTGAGCCGCCCGTTTGCGGAAGGGGACGTCCGTTCGCCCGAGTCGAGAGACTCGCTGGGCCGAGGTCTCGGCCCGCCATCGAAACGTCAGTCCCCAAACCGAGCCGCCTCAGTCCGCAACCTGCGAATCCGCACTTCCAGCCTTGCCCGAACGGGCATGCCACGCCGCGCCCCGTGCTTGCTTCCGCAAGTTAGAATGACCGGGAGGCAAACATGCGACGACGCGACTTTCTGGCGCTGACTGCGCCGGGCGCAATCCAAGCCATCTCCCGTCTCGCCCCTTCCCGGTTGAACGTCCTTTTCATCGCTGTGGATGATCTGCGTCCACAACTGGGCTGCTACGGTCACAGACAAATGAAAACGCCCAACCTGGATCGGCTCGCCAGCGAGGGCCTTCGCTTCAACCGTGCATATTGCCAGCAAGCAGTGTGCGCACCCAGCCGGGCCAGCCTGCTTACCGGCGCGCGGCCCGATACGACCCGCGTTTACGATTTGCGAACGCCGCTCAACACGGTGCGACCGGATCTGCTCAGTTTGCCTCGCCACTTCAAGAACCACGGCTATGAAACGGTCTCCCTGGGCAAGGTGTATCATCACCCGAACGAGGATCCCCTGGCCTGGAGCGTGCCGCCGTGGCGCCCGGAGGGTAATTGGGTGGGCCGCGGGTATCTGGATCCATTCTCGATTCATGCCGTGCGGCAGAACGACGCCGTGCTGCGTGCCCGCTACCAGAAGGCGTTGCAAGCCGGAGAGCGCGTCCAGCCTCCCGAGTACGGGCGCGGCCCCGCTATGGAAGCGCCGGACGTGCCCGACAACGCCTATCCCGATGGCAAGATTTGCGAGAAGGCCCTGGAGGAATTGCGGCGTCTCAAAGACCGACCCTTTTTCCTCGCGGTCGGATTTCACAAGCCGCATCTGCCTTTCAATGCTCCCAGGAAGTACTGGGATTTGTATTCCCCCGAGGACATCGAGCTGCCCGCGCGCAACCAGTGGCCAGAAGGCATGCCGGCGGTGGCGGGCTCCAACTGGGGCGAGCTGCGGTCTTACACCGGCATGCCTGCCGAAGGTCCGGTGGATGAAACCACGATGCGGCTCCTGATCCACGGCTATTATGCCTGCGTGAGCTTCACGGACGCGCAGGTGGGTCGGCTGCTGGACGAGCTCGATCGGCTCGATTTACGACAAAAGACGATTGTCGTTCTCTGGGGCGATCATGGCTGGAAGCTGGGCGAGTACGGCGCCTGGTGCAAACATACTAACTTCGAACTGGATACTCACGCTCCCTTGTTGTTGTCCATCCCCGGACAGAAGAACGCAGGCGCAGCCACCGACGCCCTGGTCGAATTCGTGGATATCTATCCCACGCTTGCCGAGGCTTGCGGTCTCGAAGTTCCGACTCACTGCGAGGGCCTGAGCATGCTGCCGCTCTTCGAGAATCCGCAGCGCCCGTGGAAGGCGGCGGCTTTCAGCCAGTACCCGCGGGGCAAGCTGATGGGGTACTCGATGCGCACAGAGCGCTGGCGGTACACGGAATGGATCGAACGCCAGACCGGCAACGTGACGGCCCGCGAACTTTACGACCACTCGAAGGAGGACGCCCCGGGCGCCAACCTTGCTGGCTTGAACGCCTACGCGGAGACTGTCCGTGAGCTGTCCGCGCTTCTGGACAAGGGCCGCGGCTGGCGCAAGGTTCGGGACGAGGTCCGCCGCCGACTCTCGGGATGAGCGTATCCAGTGTGGTTCGCTCTTGCAGCTCTCATCCGTCATACACTGGGATCTGGGTGCGCCCGGGTGGCGAAACCGGCAGACGCAGAGGACTTAAAATCCTCTGGGAGGCGACTCCCGTGCGGGTTCGAATCCCGCCCCGGGCACTTTGAAATCAACGGCTTACGGACGGCGCCGACCACGCAATCGTTCGCCCTGCCCTTCGCCAGTGTGTCCGGGGTGTGCCGGCCTCACAGGCCCATGATCTGAAAGCCTGCGTCCACGAAGAGAATGTTGCCGGTCACGCCGCGGCCCAGATCGCTCGCGAGGAACACGGCCGCGTCAGCCACCTCAGCAGGCTCGGTGTTGCGGCGCAAGGGCGCGCGCTCGGCAACCGTGTCCAGAACGGACGAGAAATCCTTGATCGCACGTGCTGCTGCCGTCTTGATAGGCCCGGCGGAAATTGCATTGACGCGGATCTGCCGCGGTCCCAGCTCGCTGGCCAGGTACCTCACGCAAGCCTCCAGAGCCGCCTTGGCGACTCCCATCACGTTGTAGTTGGGCACTACCCGCGTGGACCCCAGATAAGTAAGCGTGGTCACGGAACCGCCGCGCGTCATGTAAGGTGCGGCCACGCGCGCCACCGCGACCAGCGAGTACGCACTTACTCGATGCGCAATAAGGAAACCGGCTTCCGATGTCTCCAGAAACGGGCGCGAAAGATCCTCGCGCGGAGCATAGGCGATGCTGTGGACGATGGCGTCCAGGGGGCGCTCGTTTTTTCTCAGGACCTCGTCCAGCCGTTGCAAGTCCTCAGCCTGCGTGACGTCGCAAGCCAGAACGTGCTCGGCCCCCAACTCGGCCGCCAGTCCCTCTACGGTTTGCCGCTGACGCTCCCCCTGGTAGGTCACCATCAGCCGCGCCCCTTCCCTGCGGAACGCCTCGGCAATCGCGTATGCAAGGCTCCACCGGTTGGCAATCCCCAGAATCAGCGCATTCTTGCCATCCAAAAGTCCCGGCATGCGAGCAAATTCCCCATTTTAGCGAGGTCCGAGTTATATCCACCCGTGCGACATGCGCGGCTGCAGCCCGCTCTTACTTGAATCGTTTCTTGTAGAGAAAATCCACACCGAAAAGTCCGTTTGCCTCCCGCACGGCCAGGGCCGAGAAATTTCGCGTGAAATCCCACTCCAGTCGAATGGTCTGCTGCTGCGCCCGGGCCAGGTTGGTGATGTAAACCAGGGTGATGTCGGGCGTGATCTGCTGCTCAAGAGTCAGGTGCGCCTCCGGCGTATTTTCGATGCCGCGCACCGTGGGATCAATTTTCAGCCGGCTCACTCCCAGGAAGCGCTGAAGACGCCCGGCCAAAGGGCTGGTGATGGCCTGGCTCACCAGAGCCCCGGCCCCCGCCTGCTCCCAGCTTTGCGCGAACTCGGAGCGCGCGCCTACCAGACCCGGCGCCGTGCTCGGAGTCCGTCCGGTAGCAAGCAACGCCACGATGTCCGAGAAAGGCAGAGGCGGGTCCGACCGGTAGGTAACAGTGGTCTTGCTCAAAGGACCATTGATATTCAATGTCACTTCGACGCCGCGCACGCGTGTCGCCAGGTGCAGGTTGACTACGGGTTCGATGCGGCTGGGATTTACGAAGAGGATTTCCCCGGAGTCTATCGTGTAACGGTTCCCGAAAAAGAGAATTTCACCCTGACTGATCAGCGCCCGACCCAGCAGTGCCGGACGCAACGCCGAGCCACGCAACCTGAGGTCGGCCTCGGCCTGCAAGCTCCGCGTGAGCGAGGTTTCCAGCCGCACTTGCGGCGCCGTGCGGATGCGTACGTCGAGCCTCACGTTTTCCAGAAACGGCTGCGACGGCGGCTCGGGCCTCTGCGCGCTGCGCACCAGCAACGATCCCAGGTCCGTCTGCGGGTGGAAAGCGGCGCGCCGCACGGTCAACTCTCCGCTCAGCACGCTCTGGGCCGGGTTCCCCGTGAAGGTGAGCAGCGCGTCCACCGTGGAACTTACTCCCTCGGGATAACGAACGCGAACCTCGGTTGCGTCTAACTGGAACCAGTAAGTGGGCACGGCAGCAAAGGTGGCGAATCCGCGCAAGTTGACCTTACCGCCTCCGCTCTCCGCGGTGAGTTTCTCGATGGTCGCACGGTCACGGTACAGGAACAGGACGCCGTTGAGCTTGTCAAGGCCGTTGGGCAGGTTGCCATAGTTCACGAACGCGTTGCGGACCTCCAACCGGCCGTAAAGATCGGGGCGAACGGGGGCGCCGCGCAGAGTGGCGTCCAACTGAACGGAGCCCCCGGTGCGCAGTTCGGGATCCAGCGATGCCAGCAAGCCCAGATCTACAGCCCCACGGCACCTGAGATCCATGGGATACTTTGAAACAAAGCGCCAGCTGCCGGATAGCTCCAGCTCGCTACCCTTGCCCACCAGCCGCGCCTGACGAATCCGCGCCTGTTCCTTGTCGGCGACCACCAGCCACGGACCTTGATTCCGAAGAGTCAGCGCGGCGCCATTCGGGCCCGCGCCCCGCGGCGCGATCTCCACAGAACTTAGCTCCAGAGCAGCTTTCCACGCTTGGGCCGGCAGCGACGGAACTTGAAAGTTCAGGCTGCCCTCGGTCACGATCTCTACCGGAAGTTCCGGGCGCGCCTGAGTCTCCCGTTCCTTGCCGGCCACGCCGAGCCGCGCGAGCCAATCCGAGATATGCATCCGCCCGAACTTTACTGTGCCGCTGCCTTCGTAACCCTTCTCCAGGTTCCAGCGACTTTCCCCATGTATCTCCGCCCCGAGCAGCTTGCCGCGCGCAGTCACCGCGAGAACGGGGCCCGCGGTGGATGCCTCCAACGTAATGTTGCCCAGAGCGACTTGCTGCCAGGAGAGGTTCGCGATCGTAGCTTTGCCGGCCAGCGCTACCAGCGCGGGTTGGCGATTCGTCACCTGGATTTCGCCCCTGGCCTGTGCGGAAACGCGGGCATGCGCGCCCGACAACGCCTTGCGCGCGATGCTGAGATCGCTGACCCCCAAGCCCTGAACGCTGAGATCGAAAGACAGCCGGCCGCGCCCGGGATCGTCCTTCTCGTGCCGATAAGCGCCAGCCAGTTTCGCCCGGCCTCCTGCCGCTTCAACCTCCACGCGCCGGATCGTGAGCGTGCCGTCGCGGTAACTGACTTCACCGGCGAGCCGCTCAAAGGATTCTTCGAAGAAAAGGCCCCGGCGCAGCTCCCAGTGAGCTTTGAATTGCGGCGCCGCCATCGTCCCCGACAACATGAGACCAGCGTTCAGCGCGCCGGAAACCGGGCGTTGCCCGGTTAATTTCTCGAGAAGCAGCGAGGCATCTGCCGCCCGAAGCGAAAGCGTCGCGTTCAACGCACTCGCATCGGAGGCCCGCCAGTTCTGCAATCCCACATGAACAGATCCCGAAGCGGAAAGCTGCTGGCCGCGCAACTGTAATTGCGTGAGGCGCAGCCAGGAAGGCGAAGCTTCCATCTCGGTTTCGAGGGAGTCAAAACTTACGCCTTCCGCCTCGAACGCTCTCAGGGACACGTGCCCATCCACTTGGGGGTTACTCAGCGGTCCGCGAATCACGCCACGGAACGTCGCGGCGCCGCCCGCGGCGAGCTGGATGGGCGCCCGAGGCCGGGATTGCGTTTCGCGGGGCATCCAAGGCTCGAGGTCGGCCAGATCTTGGGTCTGCGCGTTCACGAACAGTTCCTTGCCCAGAGCGCCGCGGAACTCCACCCGCGTCGAACGTGTGAACAGGTACGAGGGCGCCAGTAAAAGGCTTTGCGTGCGCGAATCGTACTCGGCCTCCACCCTGCCCCCGAGCGCGTGCTCGCCGGCTTCGGGCAAAACATCGAGAGATGCCTTTGCCCGCCAGCTCAACAGGCTGGTACCCCGCGTCCGCGCAACGAAGCGCACGGGTCCGCTGAGCCGCGCTGTATACGGGACGCTACGCTGGCCTGTGGCCGCCAGCACCGATTGCAAGGCGAGATTCTCCGAGAAGCCCGTAAAATCCAGTTCTTGCCAGTTGGACCAGCGGCCTGCCCCGCGCACCCGCCCGCCCCACAAGCTCATGGCAAGGTTCTTCCACTCCAGACCCTCGCGCCGCACGGCATAATCTGCCGTCCCCGCAATGCCCTCGATCCGCACGCCGTTGTAGTCGAGGGCGAGACCGCCGACCCGTAAACGTCCCGTCGTCCATGCATCCGCCGCGCTCAACTCGGCCTGCCCTTCCAGCCGCACCGTGCCCCTCGCAGGAAGCGCCGGCGCTGCCAGGGCCGATCTGAGCTCATCCAATCGCAGGTGCGCGGTGTAACGCGTGCTGAAGCGAGGTGACTCCCACCGCTCCACGGCCGCCGTCCCTTCCCACCACGAGCCGCGATGCCGCAGCCTGACAGGCCGCAGCTCGAGGCGCTGCCGCCCGAGGCGGAAGCCCGCTTCACAAGCCAGCGGGATAGTCTTCCACGAGGCGAGCGTCAGTGCCAGAGATTCGGCAGAGAAACGACCTTCGTAAGCGGGACCCGCGAGATCGTAGCTCCAGCGAAAGCGAAACTGCTCCGCACGCAAGGACAAGGGAATCCGCTGCTGCTCGAACAGCACCAACCCCTCTTCGAGATTCAAGCGATCCACAGCCAGATCGAGCATCACTTCCACAGCGTTCCTGCGGCGCACGCGAGGCACGGGCGGCGCCGGGAGGTTGGTGCTGCCGTCGGGATAAACGATCAGGTGGAACTGGGGCTGCTCCAGAACCAGCGATCGTAGATCCACCGAAGGCTTCCACAAGGTCCGAAGCTTCAGGTTGAGCTCCACGCCGGCAGCGCGGAACAGCGGGGCCTCGCGAGGATCTTCCCTGCCGTGCAACACGAGGTCCCGAACGCGGATTCGCATCTCCCGCAGGTCGAAATCGAAGCCCGCCCATTCGACGCGCGCTCCGGTCGCTTTCTCGATCTCGTGGATCACGCGCGCCCGGACCTGGCGGTGGAACCATTCCGAACGCAGGACAGCAACCGCAACCGCCGAAACCACCGCCAGCGCGATCCCTGCGACCGCCAGCCAGAACAAAACGCGACGCTTGCGTGTCATTGCAGGGCTGCCTCCCGCCAGCGAATGCGGGCCCGCTGCTTGGCCTCCTTGAGCCATGCGTCCACCAGCTCGTCCACCTGTTTGGCGATCAGAGCGGATTCCGCAGTCTGCCGTGCCATCTCCACCAAACGCTCCGGGTGCGCCGAGGGACGCGCGTCGCTGCCGGCCAGGGCGGTCCCGGAAGCTTGCGAAGCACCGGTGAAGCCCGACTGCACTTGAGGCCGAAAACGGAACTCGATATACCGCAGGACGCCCAGCTTGCGCCGCAACAGCTCCCGCACGCGCCCGGGCGCCAGTTCATAACGCTCGAGCTCCGCTTTCCATCCCTGCTCGTCCAGCCCGCGAGCCTTCTGGATCTGCGCGATGAACTCTGTGACCTCCTCATCGGAAGGAAGCGGGAACTGGGTAAGTTCCATGTCCCGGCTCAACAGCAGATTCTCCACCATGCGTTCCGCAGCCTTTCGCTTGCTTTCGGGCGTGAACTCCGGCGACAGGCCGTCCAGCAGGGCGGCCAGTCTCACCTCTTCCAGCACGTCTTGCAAGGTAATGACCTGGTTGTCCACGGTTGCGACGATCCGGTCCAATACCTTGCCCTGCGCCAGAATCGCCGCCAGCCACAGCGCTGGAATGCCTGCTATCAAAACGCCTGCCCCAGAGAAAAGTGAAACTGAAAATGGCTGATCTGCTGCAAGGTACGCACGCCGCCGCCGAATAACAGCTCCTCGCGCGTCCCCTTGAATCCCACGAAGCGCGGCGGATTGAAAGTGTAAGCCAGATCCACGCGGATGGGACCGATCGGCGTGCGGTAGCGGAAACCAAAACCGAGCGCGTGCACCATATAGTCGAAGTCAGTCACGTCGCGCTGACGGACCCGGAAAGAGATCGAGTCGAGGCCGGAGTACAGGTTGCCGGCGTCCTGAAAGAGCACTCCGCCGAGATTATCCGCCAGCAGAGGGAAGCGCAACTCCAGCCGGTGCAGCAGCACCGCGCGCCCGCCGAGCGGGAACCCGGTCAGCAGGTCGCGAGGCCCCGCCTGATTCTGCGGGAAGCCGCGATGCGACTCCGCGCCGCCGGCAAAGAAGCGCTCCGGCAAGGGAATTTCGGCATCGGCGCGGAGATTGTGCAACCAGCCGAAGGTAAGCGAGCGGGCCAGCACATAGTTGTGGCGGGAGCCGATCCGGTGATAAGTCGCGTTCTGTCCCAGCAGGCGGGTAAAATCCGCCTGCGAGCCGAAAGCCCTCGACGCCCAGCCGACGTCCAGCGTCGTATAAATTCCGCGCGTTGCATTGGTGGGATCGTCGCGACGATCAGCCACGAAGTTACCCGCCAGAATGCCCAGGCGCGCAGGCTGCGAATACAGCGGGATGAGCAGCGGGCTGATTTTCAAAGTCTCGGGGTCCACGGTCACCCGCCTGTAAGTGAAGCGGTAAAGCAAAGTATTCGCCCGAGAAAGACGCTGACCGAGCTGCACGGATCCTTCCTGCCGCCGCGCCGAAAAGGTTCGCACGTCCCGCGAATCGTCATACATGCCGCTGAAGCGCAAACTCCAGTTTGCGCTGCTGCGGAATTGCGGCACCTCATAACTCAGGATACCGCGCTTTTGCACGGTGGAAACCCGCGTACGCAGGCTCAGGTTATGAGCGTTGCCCCACATGTTGTTCCGTACGATATCGAAGGAAACTCGCGGGCTGAATCCCGGTTTGCCAGCCGGCGCCTCGAAACTGAGCTCATCGCCCCCGATTTTCTCGATCTGCGCACCGAAACCGGTTGTCAACGAGTAGCGGCGCGACTCGTCGAAATCGAACAGCACGTACTTTTCCTGCTCCTGGCCGCCCGGATTTTGCAAGGCCGCATCTACCCTCGCAAAGATTTGCAGGTTATAGAGTCTTCGCTGGGTTTCGATCAGCGCGGTCCGCGAAAGGGGATCGCCGGGCGCGAGCAGAAGCCGCCGCCGGACCAGTTCGGGATCGGTGATGCGCAGGCCGCTCAGCAGAATCTCGCGAACGTACTTCCGCTGCCCTTCCTGGATCGTGAAGGTGAGATCTACCCGGTGAGGGTCAGCGGAGGGTCGCCAGCTCCACTGAAACGTCGCGTCCGTGTAACCCTGATCGTTGTAATAATCCAGGATGTTCTCGCGGTCAATGGCCACGTTGGCTTCGCTGAACGGCTGCCCCTCGCCGGATTGAAGCAGGCTGCGGATTGCCGCCTCGTGTTCCGGGCTCGCGCCACGCAAGGTCAGAGAGCCGACCCGCCACTGCGGCCCTTCCTCGATTTCGATATGAACCGCCATCTGGTCGCGTTTGCCGCGATAACCATGTTCGATGCGCGAACGGACTTGAACGTCGCGAAATCCGTTGGCCCGGTACAGGGCGGCAATGGCTTCCAGGTCGTCGCGCAGCATCTGATCGCTGAAGCGACCATAGCGGAGGTAAGGAAAAGCCGCGGGGCGGACCGCCATGCGCTCACGGATCGTCGCCGTGTCAAAGTAACGGTTGCCGCTGATGGTGACTTCGACCAGTTTCTCCCGCGGACCTCGCTCTACGTCGAAAATAATGAGCTGACGGTCGCCGTCCGCCCGGGTCTTGAAATCTACCCGGGTGTGAAAGTACCCTTTGCTTTGAAAATACTCGGTCAGCTCGCGGGCGCCTTCCACGAGCAGGTCACGATCTACCGATCCTTCCTGATAGACAGGCACCAGCTCGCGCAGCCGGCTCCGCGACACCTTCGCCCCCTCCACCTCGATCCGGATCTTCGGCCCGGCGATAATCTCCAGTAGAGGCTGGGCGCGTCGCGCCTCCGGCTGGTAATTGAGCCCGGCCAGGACGACGCTGGCGGCCAGACGGTCCTCTTTCTGGTAGGACCGACGCAACCGCTCGAGGCCATCCTGCGTCCGAGTCTCGCTGACCGGCTTCCACCGGAACCACCCTTTCCACCGCGTCGTTTTGACCAGGCTTCTCAGAGAACGCGCAGGATCACCACGGATCTCGGGTGAGGCGTAACGTGCTCGCGGTCCACGGTCAATCTCGAAAACGATATTCACCTGCTGGGTGCGGGGATCGTACTCCAGGCGATGCCGAATCCGCGGCTCGAAATAGCCGTGATTTGCGAGGGTGCGGCGGATGTTCTCGGTGGCGGCCACCAAGTCCGAGCGGTCGAAAGGAGAACCCAGATCCAGCCGTGCGGCGCTGGCCACTGCTGCGGCATTGGGTGGGTCGGGGGCGCCTTCTGCAGTTACCCGCCCCACAAATTGCGCCGGCTCAGTGACGATGCGAATTTCCAGCCCGCCCTCCAGCGGCCAGGTTTCGATCTGAATGTCGGCGTAACGCCCTGTCGCGTAGAGCCTTTCGATCGCGGCCCGCGCTTGTCCGGGCAGGATCGGCTCACCCACGCGAAAGGGCAGCATTTCCAGCAGGCGTTCGCGCGGGAAAGGCTGCGCCTCCGGCACGAACCGGATTTGCTTCACCGGCAAGCTCGGCTCGCCGGAACGCCCGTGCAGCACAAGAGCCAGGCAAGCCAGCCATGCTGCAAAGAAGGCGCAGCGATGCATCCCGACGGCATTCACTTGATTCGATGATAACATCGGGGTTTCGGGAGCGGCCCCGGGCGGACGCCAAGCTCAACGCGCTCCTCGCGCACGCAGCAAGGCGGCTGCTTCCTCCTGATGGTTCTCGAGGGCGACCGCAAGAGGCGTCTGGCCGGCGTGGTTTCGGGCGTTGACGTCGGCGCCATGCTCCAGGAGCACCAAGACTACCTCGGAGCGTCCCCAGGAAGCGGCCAGGTGCAACGGCGTCGCGCCTTTTTCGCGCTCCCGGGCGTTCACATCCGCTCCTCTCTCGAGCAGCAGCCGCACTACGGTCGCATGGCCCGCCAAAGCAGCGTCGTGCAAGGGAGTCGCGCCCGTGCTGTTGGTGAGGTTCACGGGCGCCCCGCGGTCCAGCAACAGCGCGACAATTTCGGCATGGCCTTTCAGCGCCGCATCGTGCAACAAAGTGGACCCCTGGGGCGTCGCCATGGCAGGGTCTGCCCCGGCATCCAACAGCACGCGAACCACCTCGGGCTGGCCGCGCAGCACCGCTTCCTGCAAACGCCGCACCAGCGCGTTGCTGGCCTGCAATTTCGCTCCCTGACGCAGCAGAAACTCGACGACCGCGCCGTGGCGATATCGCAGTGCTTCATCCAGCGGCGTGGCGCCGTAGTTATCCTTGGCTTCGGGATCCGCTCCCGCCGCCAGCAAGACGCGCACGACTTCCAAGTGACCCTTGGCGGCCGCCGCATGCAACAACGTGCTGCCCGTTTCCGGGTTGCGGCGGCGGAAATCGGCGCCCCGCGCGATCAGCGCCTGGACGATTTCCGCGTGTCCCTTCCAGACCGCTTCGTCCAGCGCCGTGGCGCCCGTTTCGTCGGCGTCCGAGACGCGCGCCCCGTGAGCCAGTAGCAACTCGAGCACTTCGCGATAGCCCCGTGCAGCCGCCAGGTGCAAGGCAGTGGCGCCCGCTCGGTGGCGCGCATGAACGTCCGCCCCGCGTTCGAGCAGCAGTTTCACGACGCCGCGGCGGTTCGTGATCACGGCATAATGCAGCGGCGTCGAGCCACCTTCGCGGTGCCGCGCATTGATGTCGGCGCCGTGATCGAGCAACAGACGAACGATTTCCTCGTGCCCTGCCCAGGCCGCATCGTGCAGGGGCGTTCCGCCCAGCGAATCCCGCGCATTCACATCAGCGCCGGCTTCGAGCAGCGCCTCCACCGCTGCGCGATCCCCTGCCTTGACAGCGCGATGCAGACTCTCGTCCTGCGCCCACCAGGCCACCAGCCCGAGCAGCCACGCCGCTGGCCCCATAACTCCTACGGTAGCGCGGCAGGCAGAGGGAAAACCGCGGGCCGCCTCACCACGCCGAGAGCGGCCGCGGCTTCCAGGAAAGTTCCGGCGCCCTCTCGCTGGCGCGGTACGGGGTCATGGCAACCACCAGCCTCAGATCTGCGGTCTTTCCGGGTAATCGCACCACGAGCTTGCGAGTGCCGCGGTTGGGGTTTTGCGGCGGCGGTGGCGTCGTCGAGACCACATCGAAGACGGCGCCTTGCGGGGCCAGAATCCGAGCGGAAAGCTTCCAGCCCGGCTTGCTCAGCTCAGCCCGACTGCCCTCGGTTTTGATCTCCGCATCCGTTACCATACCCCACAGAGCCTCCACCGGCTGCAGCGCTTCCAGTTCGTCTTCAACGACGACGTGCCGCCGGTCCACCAGAGCGAACCCGCGCCACTGCCGCTTCACCTTCGCCGGGTACGCCTTGCTCAGATCCATGACTACCCACGCCAGCGCCGGCCGGAAGTTGTGTCGAATGATAACTGCTTCGGCTTTGGGATCCTGGTTTTCACCGTCAATCAGAAGCGTGTTATGGGACTCCGTGCGGTTACGATAGTAAGTCCATCGCTCCTTGCCAAAGTAACCGGGTAAGTTATAGTCGTCCGCGCCCAGGTCCATGGCCCAGCGCGTGCCGCCGGCGTCCAAAACGAAAGTTCCCAAGTCGAGCTGGCTATGACCGACTTTCAGGTCACCCGCTTTCACGCCGAGGAAAATCGCATCCGGATCCTCCCACGAACTGCGCATGAAAGCTACTTCCACACCGCGAAATAGCGCATCGAGCGGCCATCCGGCCTGCTGCGGGCTACGCCCTTCCTGCTGGTACCACACCAGGTCCAGCGCCTCGGGCCTCACCCTGGGATTCTCCAGGCGACGTTGCTGATGCCACGCATATACGGGCTCGTTGAACTTGCGGGCCAGCCAGAACATTTCTGCCGCGCCGCCCACACTGTCGCTGGCGTCCGCGTAATTGAAGGTCTTGTCCGCAGGGCTGGTAAAGTACACGCGGAAGCGTCCAGCCTCACGAAATCCCGGACGCGCGGAGAGCGAAAAGTCCGTGCCCAGCGCAGTCTCCAGGCCGGCCAGGAAATAGACCGTGTACCGTGTCGCGTAGTGCCAGTAACCGGGGCCTTCCGGCCAGCCGCCGTCGGGCGCATAGGAAGCCAGGGCGCGCGGCAGTGACTCCAGGGCCCAGTTCAGAACGCGCCGGCACAGCTCGGGCTCCTCGTCGGCGATGGCCAAGGCGCCCAATCCGATGCCGCCGTTGCAGACCTGATTCCAGTTGAAGCGGTTGACGACCCAGCTGCGCTGCTGCTCGTAGAAAGGAAGGGCCTGACGGATGCCCTTTTCGATGATGGCCTGACGGATCCAACGGCGTTCTTCCTCGCTCAGAGCGGGGTACAACCAGTCATAGCCGATGGCAAAGGCATGGGTCATCTCGGCCGTGTCGAGGAAATGGGAAGGATTCCAGTCCGGGAATTGAGCAGCGGCGCGAAGCTCGCGCAAGGCGCGGTCCAGATACTCCCTTTTGCCGTCGAGCCGGTAAAGCAGCGCCAGCGTGTAAATGCGATCCAGGCAACGCCGGCTCTGCGCCAGCAGCCGCGGGCCGATCAGGATATGCTCCACCGGCGCAGCCGTCTGAATGCGGCTGGCCTCTTCCACGAGGGCCTCGTAAATCTTGCGGGCCTGCGCAGAGCTGCGGATGGTTTCGCGAATCCGCGGTATGTCTTCGTTCAACGCGATGAGTCGAGGGTGCGAGGGCCGCAGCGTGGCGAGCGGATCCGCACTCTCTGCCGCGTACGGCGCCAGGAGGAAGAGAATGGCAACGAGCGATCTCATAGCCGACCATTATCGCCGATAGGGATCCAGCCGGCGTCGCGTGGTACAAAGGGATGTTATGCCCACGTTCGTGGTGACGACCCCGCAGCGCACCTACCCGGCGGTGGTGGAGCGCGGCTGCCTGGCGCGTCTCGGCGAGTTCCTGCCCGAGCGTGCAGGCAAGATCTTCGTGGTGACCACAGCCGACGTCTGGCAGCCGCACTCGGCGCGCCTGGCCCCCGGATTGGCCGGACGTTCTCACGAGATTCTGTTTTTTCCGGGCGGCGAGGAACGCAAGCGGCTGGCCACCGTGGAGGCGCTGGCCGAAGAGATGGTCCTTCGCGGAGGCGATCGCTCCAGCATCGTGCTCGCCTTTGGCGGCGGTATCGTCAACGACGTCGCCGGCTTTCTGGCCGCCATCTTCATGCGGGGCGTCCCCGTGATCCAGCTTCCCACCACGCTCTTGGCCCAGGTGGACTCGGGCCTGGGCGGTAAGACCGGCGTCAACCTGGAGGCCGGGAAGAACCTGGTGGGCGCGTTCCATCAGCCGCTCGCCGTGCTCATTGACCCGGAAGTTCTGGAGACCCTGCCCGAACGCGAGTATCGCGCCGGTCTGTTCGAAGTGATCAAGTGCGCAATCATCCGCAGCCCCGAGCTCTTCGAACTGCTCGAGACGCGGCGCGACGACGTGCTGGCCCGGCAGCCCGACGTCGTGGAACGCATGATCGCGGAATGCGTGCGCGTCAAAGCGGAAGTCGTCACCGCGGATGAACGCGAGCAGGATCTGCGGCGCATCCTCAATTTCGGCCACACTTTCGGTCACGCGCTGGAGGCAGAGACCGGCTATGCGCGCCTGCTGCACGGCGAGGCGGTCGGTCTGGGCATGCGCGCCGCCACGCTGCTGGCCCGCCGGCTGGGCCTGCTCGCCCCCGAGGCTGCGACGCGGATTCTCGCTCTGCTCGATGCGTACGGGCCTGTCCCGTCCGTTTCCGATGTTCCCGTGCAGGCGCTGTTGTTGCGCTTGCGCAGCGACAAGAAAACCGTCCGCGGCGAAGTCCACTTCGTTTTGCCTGAGGCCATCGGCCGCGTGCGCATCCTGTCCGGAGTGGACGAGCGGCTGGTGGGCGAAGCGTTCGAGGCCGCACTCTCGTGAAGGCAGGGGCTGCCCCGCCCGGCGCCCGCGAACCCCAGCAGGTCGCCGAATGGGTGCGGCGCATGTTCGCACGGATTGCGCCGCGTTACGACCTGTTGAACCATCTGCTTTCCTTCGGCCTCGATTGGCTCTGGCGCCGGCGCGTAGCCCGGCGAGTCCGTCCATGGTTGCTTCGCCCCGACGCGCGCGTGCTCGATCTGTGCTGCGGCACCGGCGACCTGCTGCGAGCGCTCGAGCTGGAAACGGAGCGGGTCGGCGCCGCGGCCTTGCTGGCCGGATGCGACTTCTGTCATCCCATGCTGATTCTGGCGCGGCCCAAGCTGCGCAGAGCTTATCTGATCGAAGCGGACGCACTGCAGCTCCCGCTGCCTCCCTCATCCTTCGACCTGCTCACCGTCGCCTTCGGATTCCGCAACCTGGCGAATTACCGCGCCGGGCTGGCCGAAATGCGCCGCGTCCTGCGTCCGGGCGGGGCGGCGGCGATCCTCGAATTTTCGCAACCCACCGGGCGCTTGCTGGCCCCGCTCTACCGCTGGTACGCGACGCGGATGCTGCCCTGCATCGGCGGCTGGATTTCCGGTCATCCGGACGCTTACCGCTACCTGCCCGAGTCGGTCCACCGCTTCCCCACGCCCGAGGAGCTGGCATGCTGGATGCGCGAGGAAGGCTTCTCTCGTGTCGCATTCGAATCCATGAGCGGTGGCATCGTGTGCCTCCACGTGGGCGTGGTTTGATCACGCACTCTCTGTCGGCGCCCGACGAACCGCGGCCGCTGCGCCCGCAAGCACGCTTTTCGGAGATAATGCCGTGAAGGCGCAACCGATGCGCCGGCAAGACCTCTGGCAGGAGCGAGCAGAGAATGGCCCCGAGCGAGATGATCGGTCTGGTGATGACCGCGGTACAGGCGGTGATCTTTTACGCCATCATGGCGTTCGTGATGTGGAAGGTCATTCGCATCGAAAACGAAGTGCGCCAGGTCAAGAACATGCTCGAGCAGATTCGTTTCTTTCTGGAACGCCGGCCCCAGTGAACGGAAGGCAGACCGCGTTCAAGCCGAGGAGGTCTGCGGCCGATGAGAGCTGAGGGGAGACGTGAACGAGCACTCCACGGCCGAAATTCTGGATCGGAACGCATTGCTCGACCGAGTCGGCGACGATGCCGCATTCTTGCTGGAACTGGCTGCCATGTTCAGCGAACAGCGCGACCGCCTCATGGCTGAGATCCACGCCGCCATGCAGGCGGGCGATGCCGCAGCCTTGGCTCGCGCCGCACATACCTTGAAAGGCTGTGTAGGCAATCTGGGCGGAAGCCTTGCCTTTGAAGCGGCGCGCCGGCTGGAAACCCTGGCTCGCAATGGCCAGTTGCAAGAGGCCCGCGAGGCCGCGCCCCAACTCGAAGATGAGGTGGCGCGTTTCGAACGCGCTCTGCTGCGCCTGGCCGAGGAACTCAACCGCGGCTGAAACATTTCTCGAACACGCACGCCGCAACGAGCCTGCTATATTGTTGGGGTCAGCTTGCGCATGTCGGCCTCATCGCCCCTCTCGTTGGTGTGCGCGCACAGTCCGGATTCCGACGACGCCTACATGTTTTACGGACTGGCGACAAGGAAAGTACGTTCCCCGCTGGTGACCTTTGAACACGTGCTCGCCGATATCGAAACGCTGAACCAGCGTGCGCGCGAGGGCGCCTATGCCATGACGGCCATCTCCTACCACGCCTGGCCGTACGTCGCCGACCGCTACGTGCTCATGGCTTGCGGCTCCAGCGTGGGCGACGGTTACGGCCCGATGCTCGTGGCGACCTCGCCGTTGTCGCCGGCCGAGATTCGCGGCAAGCGCATCGCGGTGCCTGGCACGCTCACCACCGCCTATCTGGTGCTGCGGCTGATGGAGCCGGACATCGAGCCGGTCGTCGTGGACTTCGACAAAGTTCTGGAAGCCGTTCGCCAGCGCGCCGCCGACGCGGCTCTCGTCATCCACGAAGGCCAGCTCACTTACGCGCGCGGCGGTTTCCATCGCATCGTGGATCTGGGCGCCTGGTGGAAACAGCGTTACCAGTTGCCCCTCCCTTTGGGGGCCACTGCCCTGCTCCGATCCCTGCCCGCCGAAGTGCAGGCCGAGTGCTGCCGGCTGCTGCGCGAGAGCATTCGGTACGCCTTCGAGCATCATGAGGAAGCGCTGACCTACGCCATGCAGTTCGCGCGCGATATGGACGCCGCGCTGGCCGAAAAATTCGTCGGCATGTACGTCAACGACTACACGCTCGAAGCGGGCGAACCTGTCGCGCAGGCCGCGCAAAAGCTGCTCGATCTTGGCTGGGAAGCAGGCCTCATTCCGCACCGGGTAGAGGTGGAGTTCGTGCGCTGACAAGGCGGCCCTGCGCGAGCCACTGCGCCCTGCGATCGCGCGGGCGAGGTCACTGCCTCCGCTCTTGGCGCCTGTTTTCTCGCTGAGCGCGCGCGTTCACGCTACTGGCCCGGAGCGCCCGGCGCCTCCGAGGCTCGCAAACGCTCGATCGCTTCCCGCAACAGGGAGGCGTAGCGCTGCTGTTCCTCCGCACTGCTGTAAGCTTCGCGCGGCCAGAAGAAACCTTTCAGCCCGTCCTTGCGACGGCGCGGAACCACGTGAACGTGAACGTGAGGAACGCTCTGGCTGATGCGGTTGTTGATGGCGACGAAGCTTCCCTCGGCGCCGAGACCGGCCTCCATGGCGCGGCCTATGAGCTGAACGGTCGCGAACAGCCCCGCCAGTTCATCGCGTGGAACGTCCAGCAAAGTTTCGTAATGGACTTTCGGGATGACGAGGCAGTGGCCCAGACGCCAGGGCCTGTAATCGAGAAACGCGACGGTAGAAGCGTCGGCGAAAACCACCTCTGCCGACAACTCACCGGTGACGATCTGGCAGAACTTGCAGCCGCTCATCACAACCGGGAAGAAGTCAGCGCTGGATGGGCGCCCGTTCGCCGGTGGGCGCAAGCCTGGCCGCCCGTTCCCGCTCGCTCATGGGGATCAATGCAATAGCAACGCCGCTCATCAGCGCCACGCCGAAGACGACCACTCCCATCGCCACGTTGTAAGTGCCGAAGCTCTGCCGGATGAGCGAAACCAGGTACGGGAACCAGGTCTGCGTGATCGTGTTGACAGGCAGGATGATCGCCATGCAGCGGGCCAGCGAGTTGACGCCATAGAGTTCGGCTGCCATCAGCGGGATGAGCATGTAATCCGCACCCATCGCGAAACCGAACAGCAAGGCAAACACCCACGGCGTTTCCGGCGGCCGCACCGTCAGCAGAATCGGAATGGTGAGAGCGGAGAGGAAATAACTGCCCATCATCACCAGTTTCTTGTTCAGCTTGTCGAACAGCCAGCCGATAACCAGCCGGCCCGCGATGGAAGATGCCAGGATGATCATGGAAGCGGCCCGCCAGGTCGAATTCAGCAAACTCTGGAAGCGCGGATCCGTCGGTGGAATCGTCATCTGGTCCAGGAAGACGAACTTCATGTGGAAGTTCACCGCGCCGATGGAGCCGATCGAGCAGGCGCTTCCGAGCAACAGTAGCCAGAACGGATACCGGCTCAGCAGGAAGCGGAAATTGTGTGAGGGCACGGAAATTTCCGCCGGTGGCGTATCCGCGCCGTCCGGGTAAAGACCCTTTTCCGCGGGGCGATCGCGATGGACAAAGATGGCAAGCGGCCAGGCCAGCAACAGCGTCAACCCCATGACCACGAGAGCCGTATGGAAATTCGTGCCCTCGGTCAGCGGCTTGACCACAAAGGATCCCAGGAAGCCGATCAGTCCCACGCCCACATAGAGCACGCCCATGGCGCGCCCGCGCTTGGCCCGGAACCACTGCGAGACGATGATCTGATGGGGAATCGGCCCGGACAGCAGGTAGCCGACCGTGTAGACGAACCACAGCGCCCAGTACACGTAAATGTTGCCGCCCATGTTGCCGAAGCCGATGAAAGCCAGGCACGTAAGCCCTGTGCCCACTACGATCAGCTTGCGCGGGCTGAAGCGAGGCACGAGCACTGGCCCCACCCACAGCGTCAACACCGCGGCCAGCGGGAAACCGAACGTGATCTGGGCCTTCGTCCACCCGTAGGTTTTTTCGAAGTAGTCGTAAAAGAACGAGATGTTGTAGTAAGGCCAGCCGACCGCCAACCCGAAGGTCACGAACGCGGCGGCCACCACGTACCAGCCGTAGAAAACCTTCCGTTTCATGATGACCTGCGCACCTCGCTTGTCAGGTTTCATATCACGCGGCCTCACCAGCCGCGCTCACAAGCTCCGCAAGTGAAACCCGCCGTCTACGTTGAGCACCTGCCCGGTGGAATAATCCAGCAAACCGTCGGCAATGGCGCGCACGGCACGCGCCACATCCGCCGGCTCGCCCATCCGCCTCTGAGGCAGCAGGCCGCCGGCGATTCTTTCCTCGTACATTTTCTGGACCGCGGCAATCATATCGGTGCGAATGATGCCGGGCCGGATCTCGAAAACCAGAATCCCATCTGCGGCAAGCCTCTGGGCCCACAGTGCAGCCGCCATGCTCAGGCCCGCCTTCGAGATGCAGTATTCGCCGCGATTCACGGAAGCCGTGTAGGCGGAAATGGAGGTGATGAAAATGATCCGCCCTCCGCCGCCCTGCTCGCGCATCCACCTCGCCGCCGCCTGGGTGAGAAAGTACGGCCCTTTGAGGTTCGTAGCCAGAACCTCGTCGAAGCTTTCTTCGGTGGCCTCGAGAATGTCGCGGCGTTCCCGCGGCGCCATCCCTGCGTTGTTGACGAGCAAATCGAGGCGGCCGAATTTCTGGCGGGCGAACTCGATCAGGGCGGCGCGGTCCTGGGCCGAACTGACGTCACACTGGAAGATTTCCACCCCGGCCTCGGCCTTCAGCGATTCCGCGGCATCGCGACGCCCGCGATACGTACCTATGACCCGATGAGTACGCGCCAGCTCCAGGGCGATGCCCCGCCCGATCCCGCGGCTGGCGCCCGTCACGATAGCAGTAGGTCGAGCGTCGTTGTCTACCGGCATGATCCGCGAAACAGCCGCGCGGCCCGTAGCGCCGACGCGCGAGCCCGCGCAGGCTGCAAGCCGTCATCATAACCGAAGCGGTTGCTGCAAGGTGAAGGTCAGACGCGTCTCCGACGGGATGCGCACGCGCGGACCGGAGGTGAGCACCTGGATGGCCGTGCCCGCGCCGGCTCCCGAGGCGGCGCCGATGGCAGCTCCGCGACCGCCGCCCGCGATGGCGCCGATGATTGCGCCCAACGCGGCTGTGCCGCCGATGACTTTGGCTGACTCGCCCGTCCGCGAACGTCCTGCCTGGGTCACTTCCGCAGCCCCCACGGGGATCGTCCGGCCTCCCACCGTGATCGAGTCCAAATCGAGCGTCAGGTGGCCGCCGCCGGTCAGCTTGCCCGGATCTTTGACCTCGACCAGCCGCGTGAGAACGTCCGCGCCGGCGGGAATTACGGTCTGCCCGTCAATGACGACAGGCTCGTCCAGACTGGCCCGGAAGGTCTGACCGGGACGCGCCGTCTCCGAATCCACGCTGTCAATCATCCGCACCACGAGCGTGGTTCCCGCCGGAATCTCGACAGGCCGCGCAGGCGCGGATGCCGGCTGCGCTGGGCGCACGATCCCCACCGGGCCCATGATGCGACCTCCCTGGGGCGCCTCTCGCGCGCCCGGCTCCGCCTTTGCGGACGGCGAAGCCTCGAATTCCAGCCGCGCCACCTCGCTGACGTCGTAAGTTTCCACTCGATCCTCTACCGCCATCCGGATCTGCCGGGCAGTGCCCCCGAGGTACGTGCCCTGGATCACCTTCCCGTTCCGCAGCGTGAGCGTATCCGCCAGACAAAGCGAGACACACAGCAGAAACCCGACACCGGCGCCCATGCGCATAGAACACCTCCTTGCTCTCATTGTCCCAAGTGCAGCGCCCGCCGTCTCAGTAAACCGTCAGCTCGAGCGGGCTTCCGGGACCGCATCCCAGCCGCCTGGCGGCCGAGTCCTGGTTCATGACGATCTCCAGATAGCCGGTGCTGCCCTCCAGCACCGCCAGCTCGCCGGGTGGGCAGTCGGCGAAGGTCGAAGCGAAACGCGTGATGGTTTCCAGGCCGACGCGAAGAAGGAAAGGACGCGTGGCGATGGTGGGGAACTCGCTGAAACGGAAATTCGTGATCATGTTTCCGAAGCGGTCCACTCGCATCACCGCTCCCGTCCAGATCCGCTTGCCCGAGCGCACGGGTTTGTAAAACTCCAGGCGCGCGTAATCCCGAATCAGCTTGCCCAGGCGCGCGGGAGACACCCCCCGGAGAAGACGGGCGGCCACGGGAGCGAAAACATCCCGACCATGAAATGTTTTGCTCACCGGCTTCAGGAAATAGCGCTCTGCCGTGATGGCCCGCACCTTGTGCGGCGCCTCTTCAAAGATCATGGAAAGCACGCCGTTGTCCGGCGCCAGGAAATAGTGTCCGCCGGCTTCGGCCAGGATCGGTCGCCGCAGCGTGCCCACCCCAGGATCCACCACCACTACGTGGACCGTACCCCTGGGAAAATAGCGCCACGACTGCCAGATCACGAAACCCGCTTCGCTGATCTCGAACGCCTTGATCTGGTGCGTCAGATCCACGATGCGAGCGGAAGGTGCGATACCCAGGATGACACCTTTCATGATGCCGACATAGGGATCCGCCAATCCGAAGTCGGTCGTCAGCGTAATGATTCCGCGACTCATGGGATCAGGCTCACAGAACTAGAATAGAAAGAGAAACAGCCACGCCGACGAACGAGGCCGCGGGATGCGCGTATATCTCGATCACAATGCCACTACGCCGGTTCTGCCTGCCGTCCTGGAGGCCATGACAACGGTATTCCGGGACGACTTCGGCAACGCTTCCAGCGTTCACGCCTTCGGCCAGGCGGCCAAACGGCGACTGGAGGAGGCGCGGCGGCAGGTGGCTCACGCTCTCGGAGCTCAACCCAACGAAATCGTCTTCACCAGCGGCGGCACGGAAGCGGACAACCTTGCGATCCTGGGGCTGGTCCGCTACGACACGCGCCCCGTGAAACACGTCATCACCAGCGCCATTGAGCATCCTGCGGTGCTGGAAACCTGCGCACAACTGGAGCGCGAGGGCGTGGAAGTGACGCGCGTCCCCGTCAATTCGCAAGGTTTGGTGGATCCGGACGACGTGCGCCGAGCGCTGCGGCGGGAAACCGTGCTCATCACCATCATGCACGCCAACAACGAACTGGGCACGATCCAGCCGATCGCAGAGATCGCGCGGCTGGCCCGGGAAGCCGGCGTCTGGATGCACTCCGATGGCGTGCAAGCCTTGGGCAAGACGCCAGTGGATGTGAACGAGCTCGGCGTGGATCTGTACTCGATCAGTGCGCACAAGATTTACGGGCCGAAGGGAGTGGGCGCGCTGTTTGTTCGCCAGGGCGTCCCCCTCGGTCGCATCCAGTTCGGCGGACATCACGAGCGGGATCGCCGCCCCGGCACCGAGAACGTCCCCGGCGCTGTCGGGCTGGCCGCGGCCGTTTCCTTGATGCAGAGCGATTTCGAGCAGGAAACCGCCCGCCTCGCCCGCCTTCGCGACCGGCTCGAGCAAGGAATCCTGGAGCGTGTTCCGAACGTCAGCATAAACGGGCGCGGCGCGCTCCGTGTGCCCAATACCAGCAACATCTGCTTCCACGGCGTGGATGGCGAAGCCCTCCTCATCGCGCTGGATCTGGCCGGGTTCGCGGTATCCAGCGGCTCGGCATGCTCGAGCGGCGCCTCCGAGCCCTCGCATGTGCTCACGGCCATTGGCTTGGATCGCAAGGATGCCCGCGCCAGCCTCCGATTCTCTCTGGGCCGGCTCAACACGGAAGACCAGATCCAAGCCCTGATTGAGGCTGTGGCGGAAGCAGTGGCGCGACTCCGCGCGCTGGCGCCGGTGGGGGACCGTGTCTGAGCCCGTCACGATCGCCGTCGCCATGAGCGGCGGCGTAGACAGTTCGACGGCGGCAGCGCTGCTGGCGGAAGCCGGGCATCGCATCATCGGCCTCACCATGCAACTGTGGAACCAGCGGCGACTGCCCGAACTCACTGGCCCTCACCCCGCGGTGGGTCGCTGCTGTTCGCTGGAAGACGTCTACGACGCCCGGCGCGTGGCCGAGTTTCTCGGCATCCCCTACTACGTGGTCAACTTCGAGCAGACGTTCGAGCAGCGCGTGGTGGAGCCGTTCGTGCGCGAATATCTCGCCGGACGCACGCCCATCCCCTGCACGCATTGCAATACCTACCTGAAGTTCGACGAGTTCCTGCGCCTGGCGCGCTCCCTGGGCGCCGAGAAGATCGCTACCGGGCATTACGCCCGCGTTCGCCGCGATCCTGCTTCGGGACGCTGGCTGCTGCTGCGCGGCGTGGATGCGGCGCGCGACCAGAGCTACTTCCTCTTCGGACTCCGCCAAGAACAATTGGCGAACACCCTGTTTCCGTTGGGCGATCTCACCAAGGATCAGGTCCGCGAGCTGGCCCGCCGCAAAGGACTGCCCGTGGCGAGCAAACCGGACAGCCAGGAAATCTGCTTCATTCCCAACGGCGATTACGCCGCCTTTATCGAGGCCTACTTCCGATCCCGCGGCGAACCGTTCCAGCCCCGGCGCGGGCCGATCGTGGACCGCGAGGGACGCGTGCTCGGCGAGCATCAGGGAGTTCACCGTTTCACCATCGGGCAGCGACGCGGCCTTGGCATCGCAGCAGGTGAGCCGCTCTACGTGATCGCTACGGACCCGGCGGAAGGCAAGGTGACCGTGGGCAGGAACCACGAGTTGCTGGGCGATCGGCTGGTCGCCGAGCAGGTCAACTGGATTGCGTTTGAGCGCCCTCCGGAACGTTTGCGGGCGCTGGTCAAAATCAGGCACAAGCATGAGCCTGCCTGGGCCGAGGTGCGGCCCTTGCCCGATTCGGATGCGGTCGAGGTTCACTTCGATGAACCGCAGCGCGCCATCACTCCCGGGCAGGCCGCGGTGTTCTATGACGGCGATGTCGTGCTGGGAGGCGGATGGATCCGGTGAGGAAGACAGAGAGCACGGTCTCGATGCAGGGCACGGGCGGCGAGTCCCGGCTGCAAGTGGACTGGTCAGCACTTCCCCAAGCGCCTCTCACGTTGGAAGGCGCCGCGGTGTTGCACCAGATCGTGAGGATGCGTCGCGCGGCATGGCGCGAGCTGCCTGCGGACCGCCGCCGTGAAATCGCGGCCCAGGCTGCCGAATGGCTCGCCGCTGCCGAAACCCGCAGCGACGGGCAGTCCGCCGTGTACGGGATCGTCGGAGACAAGGGTGACTGGCTGTGGATTCACTTCCGTCCGGACTTCGCGGCGCTGTACCGTGCGCAACGGGAACTGGCTGCTCTGGAGCTGTGGGAGTGGATGGAACCGGTGTGGTCGTTCATCTCTGTAGTCGAGCTCGGTCTCTACGAATCCACCACCAAGCTTTGGGAAGAACTAACGGGACGCGGGGTGGTGCCTCACAGTCCGGAATGGCAGGCCGCAGTCCAGCAGTTGCTCGATCGCCAGCGCCAGGCGATGCTGCCGCGACTCTACCCGCGACTGCCCGAGTCGGCCTGGATTTGCTTTTACCCCATGAACCGGCGCCGCGGCGAGCACAAGAACTTTTACCGCACGCCCATGCCGGCGCGGCGCGTGATGATGCGCGAACACGGTGAGACCGGCCGCCGCTTCGCCGATCGGGTGCGCCAGATCGTCACCGGCTCGATGGGATTGGACGACTGGGAATGGGGCGTAACCTTGTTTGCGGAAGATCCCGTGGACTTCAAGAAACTGATTTACGAGATGCGCTTCGACGAAGCCAGCGCCGAGTACGCCGAATTCGGGCCTTTCTACGTGGGTCTGCGGTGCCCGGCGACTCGCCTGCCTGAGGAGTTGGGTGCCGGCGATCGAGAGGAAACCCGCGAACCGGCTTAACGAGGCGGCGCGGCCAGCCACGCGCGACGCTGGTACATCTGGTAGATATGGTGCGCCTCGTGATGCACCATGTACTCGACCTGGAACCGCACGTTGAAAAACGGGAATTCAGGGTGCTGACCCGGGCGCTCCCAGTCGGCTGGCTCGAGCGATTCCAGGCGCTTTAACAGCCGCTGCCGCTCGGTGATCAAGCCCGTCATGGTCTCCACCAGCGGGCGCTGCACCAGGCGCTCGAACTCTTCATCGCCATCCGGTTCGTAGACGGCGATCTCGGGATTGTCCTGCGTGAGCATGGCTTCGATGCGCGCCACAAAAATCTGCTGCACGCGCGCCAGATGGCAGACCAGCTCCTTCAAGGACCACTGACCTGCCTCCAGCCGCTGGGAAAGCTGCGCTTCGTTCAGGCCCGATGCCAGCCGGTAGATGTCACGGGCCTGCTCTCGAAGACGAAACAGCCACCGTTGCGTGGAATCCTGCGAGCTCATGCCAATGATTATGCCTTGTCAGGCGCCCGAGAAAGCAGTGTGGGGCCCGCCTGCGGATCCTGTCGGCGGTCTTCCCTGCTGCGGTAGCGAATGATCATGCGATAAGGAGAATCCGCAGGGGTAGGTGATGCGATGGCGCGCTGCCGCATCGCCACCAGCAAAGGCATGGTGCTCACGGCATGCGGCGGCAGGTTGAGCTTCTCAACGACGCGATGGATTTCGGGCAGGCGCCTGGACCAGGCAGGGAATTCGACCAGCAGCGTCGGATGTTCCTCTTCGCTACCGTCGGCGCGCACGCCCACGAGGCAGGCGCGATGGTAAATCTGCGCATTGACGGGAAAATCCAGTTGCGCGAGTGCCTCCAGGAGCGCCTCCAGTTTTCGCGGCTCAACCGTGATCCAGACGGTGAGGAGTTCGCCCTGCTCGCCCATGAGCGCGGGAGCAGGCTGCGTGGGAACGTCGGGCCTTGGATCCATGTTTCCTCCCGTGCGGGCTCCAGACCCGCACAGGCAACCGGCCCAACAACGAGAAACCCGGAAGCCAAGGCCGCCGGGCTACGCGCGGTATTGCAGATGACCGATTGCCTTTAGCACTTTTTTTACGTGGTTGCAAGTAGCCAGGCCTCCGACGCCGAAGGCCCTAAATCAATCCACGTCGCTTTCAGGCTAGCACGACGGCCGGGGGCAAGCAACATGCGGCCGCGCGGGCATGTGCCGAAGATCCCGCCATGTCCCGCGGAGGTCGGGCGAAGTCGTTCACTTGCCGATGCAGAAGGTCGAGAAGATGCGCGTGAGGATGTCTTCGGCAGTAGTGGCGCCGGTGAGCTCGTCCAAGGCTTGCATGGCTGAATACAGGTCAACGAGCAGCATCTCGTGAGGAACGGCTTCCACGTTCTGCCGGGCCCTTTCCAAAGCCGCCAGGGCGTCGCGAAGCAGCCTCTCGTGGCGGGCGTTGGTGATGAAGCCGGGTGGAACCTCGTCCGGACCTCCGGGCGCGATCGCCTCCAGGATGCGGCGGCGCAGCTCGCTCAGTCCATCGCCGGTCAATGCCGAGACCACCACGTGCGGCTCGTCCAGCTCGGCGCGCCGTGGCAAATCCGACTTGTTGCCAACCAGAAGGAAGCGGCCCTGACGCCGCGCACGCTCGATCAGCTCGCGATCGGCCTCCTCGATGGGCTGCGAAAGATCCACGACGACCAAGGTCAAGTCCGCGTCAGCCATGGCCTGGAACGTGCGTTCCACGCCGAGTCGCTCGACCAGATCCTCGCCTTGCCGCACCCCGGCGGTGTCCACAAACTTCACGGGGATGCCACCGAGGGAAGCCGTTTCCGAGACAAGGTCGCGCGTGGTGCCAGGAATATCGGTCACAATGGCGCGGTCCTGCTCGAGCAGGCGATTGAACAGGCTGCTTTTGCCCACGTTCGGTCGGCCGACGATCGCGAGCACCAGGCCGTCGTGGACTAGCTTGCCGTAGCTGAAGCTGGAAACCAACTCGCGAATGGCCGCGATTACGGGGTCCAGACGAGCGACAATCTCGGCCGCGCTGGCCACGGGCACGTCATCCTCGGCGAAGTCTATACCGGCTTCGAGCAGGGCCACCAGGTCGGTGAGCTGGTCCTTGACCGGGGCCAGTCTCCGCGAGACGGACCCCTCGGCCTGCTGGGCTGCGATGCGGGCCTGGTACAGCGTGCGCGCTTCGATGAGATCGCGAACCGCTTCCGCACGCGGCAGGTCAATCCGTCCATTGACGAAGGCCCGCAACGTGAACTCACCGGGCTCCGCGAGTCTGGCGCCGAGCGAGCAGGCGCGCTCCACGCAGTAGCGCAGGACCACGGGTGAGCCGTGACAGGAAATCTCCACCACGTCCTCCGCCGTGTAGGATCGCGGCCGGGCGAAGAAGCTGACCAGCACCTGATCCACGGTGTGGCCTTCGGGATCGGGCAGCTCGGCCAGGGTCACCGTCCAAGGGCGCCACGATGGGGGCCGGCGAAACCGAAGCAGGCGCTCCGCAATCGCGCGGGCCTCATCGCCCGAGATACGAACGATTCCAAGACCCCCGCGGCCTGGGGGAGTGGAGACGGCCACGATCGTATCGCGGAGGTTCATCAACGACGCGTGCTTGGCTCAGGGCGCTGCGTCAGGCGGCGCAGCAGGGCTGGCAGACTCGACCGACGATTCGGGGCGCGGTCGCGAGCTGTCCGGGACGGGATAAACGACGACGCGGCGGTTGGGTCCCGCGCCCTGGCTCTCGCTGCGCACGCCCGGTTCGTCGCGCAGCGCCAAATGAATGATTCGCCGTTCCCGGCTGGTCATGGGACCGAACTGGTAGGGACGCCCGCTGCGGCGCACGCGCTCGGCTGCCGCCGCGGCTCCCAGGCGCAGCTCCTCGATCCGAAGCAGCCGGTAATCGTTGGCGTCAAAGCACAACCGCTCGTGATCTTCCGGCGGCAAACGCAACATTTGAATCGTCAGGTATTCGAGCGCCAGAAGCAACTCGGCCCGGTTTTCCAGCAGCATTTCCACGTCCGGCCCGCTGAATTTGACCAGAACGTCGGGGCTTTCCCATTCGCGATCCTGGATGGGACCTTCGGTGATCTCGAAACGAAGCCGCAGGCGGCAGCGCTGAAGGATCGGACGCAAAAAGCGCTCGATCCGCGGACGCAACGCCGCCACACTGTACTTGCGCCGGACGCTCACCGTGCTGCCTTCCTCCGCTTCCGGGCCTCGCCCGTCGCCACCTTAGGGGCCGCAACCGCGACCGCCGGCTCGGCCGTCAGCTTGTTGAACAGCAGTTGTTGCGCGATGCCCACCAGATTACTCGTCAACCAGTACAGCACCAGACCGCTGGAGAAATGGTAGAACATGAAGCCAAACACCAGCGGCATCAGCAGCATCATACGCTGCTGCCGCGGATCCATGGTGGTCGAAGGCGTCAGCTTCTGCATCACGAACTGGGAGATAACCATGGCCACGGGTAAGATGCGAATGGGTAAGTGCTCGGGCTGCGAAAGGTCCTTCACCCATAGCCAGCTCGCCCCCCGCAGCTCGATGGCTACGCTCAACACGTTGTAAAAGCCGATGAAGAACGGGATCTGCAACAGCATGGGGAGGCAGCCGCCCATGGGATTGACGCCGTGCTTGCGGTACAGCTCCATCAGTTCCTCATTCTGCTGCTGCTTGCGCGGATCGCGGAAACTGATGCCCTTGTATTTTTCATTGATGGCCGCGATCTGCGGTTGCAGGGCCTGCATCTTTTTCATGGATTTCAGGCTGGAGAGTTTCAGCGGGAGCAGGGCGAAGTTAATAAATATCGTCAGAAGTACAATCGCCCAGCCGTAATTGGGCACCACGTTGTAATAAACCCACTTCAGAATCAGGAACAGCGGTTTGGCGATGAAGCCGAACCACGTACCGAAATCCACCAGTTGTTCAAGCCGGCGGTCCACCTGCCTGAGAATGTCCAAATCCTTGGGCCCCACGAACACTGCGAACTCATTGCGCGCCGCGCCTCCCACCGCCACGCCCACGTGGGGCGCCTCGGCGGGATCCAGCTCCGAACGCACGGTGTCGCTGAGAACTTCCAGGTCAATCGTCGCTCCCGTACGCGGCAGGAACACAGCGGCAAAGTAAGTGTCCTGGATCCCCGCGAAAGTAAATGCCCCGGACAACACGACCGGGCCGTTCTTTGCGACCTTGGCCTCCTGGGTCACGAGCTTGCCCGCTGCGGGATCGAAATGCAGGGCGCGCTGACGAGCCGGCGGATTGACCACCGCCGGATCGCCAAAGCCACCCCGCCACAGCAAGCGATGCGGCAAGCCGCCGGAGCCGTCCGCCGCCTCGGAAACCAACCGCCACAAGTAACTGGATTTCTCGAAGCGGAATGATTTCCGCACCCACACTCGCCCGTCAGAAAATTCGTAGTCCACGCCCAGACCGTCCGGCGCGGGACGCGCGGCGAACAGCGCCTGATTGGGATCCATCGGCGGCTTGCGATCCTTGAACTCCAGCGCGAACGGGTAGCCGACCTGCGGCGCCGCCGCGGTGTTGACCAGCTCCAGCGTCTTCCCGGCGGCATCCTTGTACTTTTTGAGCTCCCACCGCAGAACCACAGCGCCCCGGTTGGAAAAGTGGACGCGATAGACGTCCGTTTCCACGACAAATTCTTCCGGTTTGGCGGCGGTGACAGGCGCCAGGGTTGCCGGCGCTGCCACGGGCTTCGCAGATTCGGCCGCCGGTTTGGCCTGCTGGCGAGCCTCAGGAGCGGTCTTTGCGGCGGTCTTCGTCGCTTGCGGCGGCGGACCGTACAGCCGGTGGTAGATGTACGGCGCCAGAAACATCACCAGCCCGGTCAGCAGGAAGGCGAGCAGCAGCCGCCATTCCATGCGCGGCTCTTCCGGACCGATCGGAATCGGCTTTCCCGGCTCGCTGTCCTGGTCGGGCATAGAATCTTCCTCCCCTACTAACGAACAGGATCAAATCCGCCCTCGGCGAGAGGATGGCATCGCAGGAGTCTCTTCGCGCCCATCCACACCCCGCGCGCCACGCCGTATCGCTCCACTGCTTGCATCATATACTCGGAGCACGTGGGGTAGAAACGGCAGGCCGAGGGCAGCCACGGCGAAACCGCGTGCTTGTAGAAACGCAGGAGCGCCAGCACGGCCCATCGCGCCGCCCGCTCCAACCTGCCGCCAGCCTTCAGCTCTGGCATCGCGCAAAAAGATCCTCGACCGCTTTGAGTAACTGCTGGAACGGCGCCTCCGCCACACTGGCGCGGGCGGTGATTACCACGTCCCAGCCGGGAGCCAGCTTCTCCAGGTTCAGACGCACGGCTTCCCGCAGGCGGCGCTTGATCCGATTCCGCACCACAGCCTTGCCCAGGCTGCGCGGCGCCGACAAGCCTACCCGCGGTCTTTGCTGATCCCCGCGCGCATAACAGTGAGCCACAAAATAAGGGGAACTCACGCGGAAGCCCTGCTCGAAGACCCGGTCGAAATCCTTGCGGCGCCGAAGCCGCACACTCTTGGGAAACGCGAACCTGCGTTTTGGGCGTGCGGTCGAATTACTTGGCCCAGCGGACGGCCCGCTCATCGCTGACCGTCAACTTCCAGCGGCCCTTGGCGCGACGCCGCGCCAGCACCGCCCGCCCATCCTTGGTCCGCATGCGGGCGCGAAAGCCATGAGTCTTAGCTCTCCGCCGATTATTGGGTTGATAGGTACGTTTCGGCATTGCGATCCACAGGCCGCCGGCGCACCCCTGACACTGAGCTTTCGAGCCACGCCCTCGGCCAAATCTCAGTATAGATTTGGGTTTTCACGACTGTCAAACTTCGGCAGGCCCGAACCCCGAAAACCGCCGCGGGCATCAGCGGCCGGCCACGATGCGGCCCCACATGACCTGGAAGGCTTCCAGATCGCCGTCCAGACTCCGCCCCGCCCGCACGAACACGTGCATGTTGACGCGTAAGGCAGGCCGTTCCGCCGGCAGTCCATCGGCCACAAACCGGGTGTCATCACGCAAGCGGATCAACTGTCGCTCCCCGCCCCGCAGCCGTAGACGAAGATAGTCGGGTTGAATCTCGGCAATCGCGCCCGCCAGCCAGAGATTCCCTCGGGGGAACGGACCTGCGTTCCAGTCCGGCGAAGTCCAACGCGGCAAGCCCGCTCCAGCCAGGGGCTCGGGCGCACTCCTGATGACAACGATCCGCCCGGCGCGGCATCTTCTGGCCGCGGGCGTCGCGCACTCAACTTCCACCACGTCGCCGCGGCGAAGAGCCACCCAGCTCGTCAGCTTTCCGTCACGCCAGACTTCGGTACGCGCGTCACAAAGGAAGACGTGGACGAAAAAGTCGGCGGCCCGCACGCTGATCTGGCCGGCCTCGGCGTTCCCTTCCTGGTCCACCAAAACCCCGCGCACCGGCTGGGGAGCATCAGCCGACACCAGCAAGGCTGCCAGGCAGAGCGCAGGCCACATGAGCCGGACCGAGTCCGCCCTCAGTATAGCAGCCCCAGGATCAGGCGCCGGCGGCCTGCGCCCGCTCACCGCGCAATGTCAAGGCGAATACAAAGGCCGCCAATACAACGGCGCCAAGCGCAAACAGCGTATCCCCCGGCACGCGCAGCCAGCGCAACGTGTCCATGAGAGGAGTGTCCAGGAACTCGGCGCTGCGCGCGTACCAATAGCCGCGATTCACCGCCGCCCAGGTTTGCAACAGCCCGACAGGCAGCAAGCTCCCCACGCACATGGCCAGCAGTCCGATGTTCATCGCCCAGAAGCTGAACTTCAGCCATTTCTCAGGCCACTGGGCCTGCGGCAGCAAGGCACGCAGGCAAACCAGCATCAGCCCGATGCCCAGCATGCCGTAGACTCCGAACAGAGCGGCGTGCCCGTGCACCGGCGTGGTGTTGAGTCCCTGCATGAAGTAGAGCGCGATGGGCGGGTTGATCATGAAACCGAACAGACCTGCCCCCACCATGTTCCAGAAGGCCACGGCCGCGAAGAAGTAAATGGGCCACCGATAGCGGACGGCCCACGGCGCCACGCGCCCGCGCCGGATGTCATCCATGGCCGAGAACGCCACCATTGTCAGCGGCACCACTTCCAGGGCGCTGAAGACGGCGCCGAAGGCCAGGGCCGCCGTGGGCGTGCCGGCGAAGTAGAGATGGTGGCAGGTCCCGATGATGCCGCCCGCAAGGTAAATTGTCGCCGACAGCAACGCGACCCGCGCCGCCAGGCCCGCCTGCATCAAGCCCAGTCGCGCGAAGAAGAAGGCGATCACTGTCGTGGCGAAAACCTCGAAGAAGCCTTCCACCCAGAGGTGCACGACCCACCAGCGCCAGTACTCGACCATGGACAGATGCGAGTGCCGGCCCCAATTCAACCCGGCGCCGTAGAACAGCCCGATGGCCGCGGCAGAAGCCAGGAACACCCACAGCAGGGAACGCTGCTCGCCGGGTTGTCGCAGGGCGGGGCGGGCCGCGCGGATCACCAGCAAGAGCCAGATCAGCAGTCCTGCGAACAGCAGGATTTGCCAGCCGCGCCCGAGGTCTATGTACTCGTAGCCCTGATGGCCCCAATAAAACGAGCTGGCGCCATCCATCTTGTTCATCACGCTCATCCATTCGCCGCCCAGCGAACCGGCTACCACGACTAGCAGGGCGGCGAACAGCAAGTTGACGCCCACCTTCTGAAGCTTGGGCTCCTGCCCGCTAATCAAGGGGCCGATGAAGAGACCGGCGCCCAGCCATGCGGTCGCGATCCAGAACAAGCCTAGCTGGATATGCCAGGTTCGCGTGACCGTGTACGGCAGCCATCGCGCCAGAGGAATTCCGTAGAATCCGTGGCCCTCGACGCCGTAGTGCGCCGTCAGTACTCCGGTCAGGATCTGCAACAGAAACAGCAGGGCGACGGCCCAGAAATACTTGAGGGTGGCGCGCTGCGAGGGCGTGGCCTGCCAGGTTTGCAGCGGATCGGAAGCGGGCGGCTGCAGCGGTTCCGCTTCCCGACGGCTGGCCGCGTACCACCAGACCATGGCGCAAATGCCCGCCAGCAGCATGATGATGCTCACGCCCGTCCACATGACGCTTTCGCCGGTGGGGCGGTTGCCGACCAGAGGTTCATGCGGCCAATTGTGCGTGTAGGAGATCTCGTGACCAGGCCGGTTGGCCGCAGCCGCCCATGCCGTCCAGAAGAAGAAGGCGGCCAGATCCCTCATGCGCTCGCGGTCTCGAACCGCGCCCGCCGGGATGGCGTAAGCCTCGTTGCCGTGCATGAACAGTTGCGTGTAGTATTCGATGCAGCTTTCTATGGCGCGTGCCCGCACCGGCTCGATCCGGAGTATCCCGGTAGAGGGATCGTACGTGTTCGTGCGGTAAAGTTGCTGCAGGCGGCCCTGGAGCGCCGACTGTCGCTCCGCGGACAACTGCTCGTATGTGGCGGCGCCTTCCTGCCGCGCCCACTCGTTCAGCACAAAGACGGCTTCGCGATGCAACCAGTCTGCAGTCCAGTCGGGGGCCACGTAACTGCCGTGCCCCCAGACGGATCCCACCTCCATTCCACCCATCGCCTGCCAGACGTTCTGCCCGCGGCGGATCTGCCCGGGGCCGAAGACTTCCGTGCCCTCGGTAGTAACTACGCGCTCGGGAATTGGCGGGGCCTCTTGATAGATGCGCGTCCCGATCCACCCCAAAACCGCGAAGGAAAGTACGACGACAGCAGCCAGGACGAGCCAAAGCCTCTTCATGACATTACTCCGGCGGAATCAGTGTTCTCCACCGTTTACGATGTCACGGGGAGGCTGCGTCTGGCTGTGACTTGAGTCACGCGAGAGTTACTGATCGCCGGCAGGCAAAGCCAGAGCTCCCGACCAAGCCTCGAAGGGCCGGCCGCCGCGCTCGTCGTCCTTGTAGATGCCCACGTAAGTCATCACCCACCAAGAGCTGAAGTCGGGCGGGTCCCGCCGCATCTGCACGCGCTCGTTGTATACGCGCCACGTGCCTGTGTTGACGTAAATTTGCTCCACGAAGCCTTTGGGAGTGGGGTAGACGTTCAGGGGCACGATTTCGTGATGGTGCGTGTGGCCGTAGACGATGGCACGGGCGCGCCGTGTTTTGAAAGCCCGCTCGCTCATGGCGTCCTCGGCCGTGGGCCTTTCGTTCGCGCAGGGAAGCGCGTCCGTGATCCAGGAAAACAGTTGCGCCAGCATGCCGAGGGAAAGGCCTTTGGAAAACTTCAGGGCCAGAGCCAGCTTGTCCAAGGTCAAAGCCGGCAGGTAGCGCGCGCATTCGCGCACGAAGTCCATGTGCAGGAAGCGATCAGCCACATCGTCCCAGAGTTTCTTGACCTTGTCGGCAAGCCCAGGCTCGACCCCGGTGCGACGCAACAGGCTATCCACCCAGAGCGGGGCCAGCAACAACGGGCGCACGTGGTCAATCTGCTGGAAGCCGCGCAGGCATTCCTCGGGCAAGTCCGGCCCCAGCTTGCTTTCCACCTCGGCGCAGAAACGATTCAGCAAATCGATCACGATGGCGTCGCCGATGGATGAAGCGCGCCGGTCGCCGTGGTAGTTCCAGACGTCGTAGCAGTCTCCATGGCGGAAGTAAACGCGGTGTTGCTCGCAGAGCTGGGTCAGCAACGGGGAGTCCTCGGGTTGGTAGGGGAACGGATCCGCGAGCTGCGCCAGGCCCATCCGCTCGATCACGAGGCGGCGCACCTGGTCTAAAGCAGTTCCAGGCAGGTGCAGGAACCAGTCATGATTGCCGGCCACGTAATGGATGCGCACGCGCACGGGCACGCGTTCGGGCGAATCCGGCTCGCGCGACACGCGGGCAACGCCCCCCTCGCGCGTGGCAGGAGGCAGCGTCATGACCTGCGGTGAATTGAGGCTTCGCAAAACTTCGAAGGAAGGTTCGTTGCGTTCGAGGATGGCCTCGATGATTTCGCGGACCTTGGCCTGGAAGCGCGGGTCGTCCGGGCTGGTCCAGGGGCGGACGAAAGCCGGGTCGGTTTCGCTCACCGCAGGCCAGCGCGCTGAGCGGATCACGTCCAGAATGTCGCCCAGCAACACCAGATCGAGTTCCTCGATCGGGCGGTAGGTTCCGTCAGCCCGCCACGAGGCGTCGTAAGCCATGTCGCGCAGGCGTTCGCGAAAGATGCGCAACGCCTGTGCGGGGATGGTCTTGTTGCCCGCGTCATCCGTGAAGTGAATGTCGCTCACCACCACCAGCATGGAAGTGCACTCCGTTCTGTGGCGTCGCAGTCAGCCGGCGCTCACTTTTCGCCGGGGTCCTTCGGGAACATCTTCGCCACCAGATTCTCAGGCGGCTTGGGATGAAGCTCGCGCCAGGCGCCGTAGCCCCCGGTGGCGCCAGAGAGCGCGAGGGTGAGGATGGCGATCAGATCCAGGCCGCCGCTCCACAGGATCGCTCCCAGCGCCAGAAGGTAGCGGATCATCCACGGCGTCAGCCGCGACGGCGCTTGCACTCCGCGCGCCGTGCGCACCGCGGCTCGCCCGAGGAAGTTCGCAAAGAAAACCGTCAGCAAGCCCAGCGCGACGCGGACTATACCCAGCGGGACCATCCGTCCTCCCCGTTGTCATCCACCCGCATTTCAACGCGACTCCAACCTGGCCACGCGCTCCATGAGTTCACTGACCTGTCGCTTCAGCTCGCCCAAGCGCGACAAATTGGCCAGTTGCTCCAGGTATTCTTTGAGCGGCCGGGCAGGCGTTCCCCACACGACCTGACCACGACGGATGATCTTGGAACTCAACACGCCGCAACCCGAGCCCAGCACCGCTCGCGATTCGATCCGGGCTTTGTCACCGATGCCCACCTGACCCCCGATCACAGCGTAGTCCTCCACCACCACGCCGCCCGAGAAGCCGGTCTGCGCCGCTACGACCACGTGCCGCCCGATGCGACAGTTGTGGGCCACGTGCACCAGATTGTCCAGCTTCGTTCCCTGCCCGATCCAGGTCACCCCCAGCGCTGCCCGGTCCACGCAAGAATTGGCGCCAATCTCCACGTCGTCTTCGATCACCACACGCCCGATCTGCGGGAACTTCTCGTAGTGGTCGCCGGCCATCACGAATCCGAAGCCATCGGCGCCGATCACGCAGCCGGAGTGCAGAATCACATTGCGCCCGATGTCCACATCGTCGTACACGATGACGCCGGCGTGAAGCACGGACCCTTCGCCGATGGTCACGCGCTTGCCGATCAGGCAGCCCGCGCCGATGCGACAGCGCGGGCCGATGCGGGAACCTTCGCCAATGACGGCATGAGGACCGATCTCCACCTCGGCGGCCACTTCCGCCCCGGGGTCAATCACCGCCGTGGGATGGATCCCGGGAGTCAAAGGAGGCGGCGGATGGAAACGCGCCACGGCGCGCGCGAAGGCCGTGCGCGGCTCGGTTACGCGAATCACGGTGCGCCCGCCCGGATTGGGAAAATCCAGCGGCACGATCAGGCAGCCCGCCGCCGAGGCCTGAGCCTGCTGCGCCGCCTTGCGGTTGCCCACGAAAGCCAGCTCCGTGCTGCCGGCGGTTTCCAGCGGCGCCACGCCGGTCAATTCCTTTTCGCCGTCGCCCTCGAACGTGGCGGCGAGCCATTCAGCCAGCTCTCGCACGCGCACAGCGATTGTCCTCCTGCTTGCTTGTATCATACAAATTTATGCCGGTGGACCCTTCCGCAGTGATCGCCCCCACCGCGCGCGTGCATCCGGACGCCTGGATCGGACCGCAGACCATTGTGGGAGAGTACGTGGTCATCGAGGCGGACGTGCGCATCGGCGCGTACTGCCGCCTCGAACCGTACGTCCACATCAAGCGCTGGACCACGCTGGGCGACTACAACGAAATCTCCGCCGGCACCGTGCTGGGCACCGAGCCGCTCGACAAGGCCTTCACCGGCGAGCGCAGTTACCTCCGCATCGGCAACCGCAACAAGATCCGCGAGCACTTCACCATCTCGCGCGGCACGCGACCGGAATCGGTCACCGAAATCGGGGATGGCAACTTCATCATGACTTCCGGCCACATCGCGCACAACTGCCGCATCGGTAACAACACGGTGATTTGCAGTTGCGCGCTGCTGGCGGGTTACGTCGAGGTCGAGGACCAGGCTTTCATTTCGGGCGGGGTCGAGATTCACCAGTTCTCGAAGATCGGGCGGCTGGCGATGATCGCCGGCGGCGTGCGCGTGAACCGCGATTGTCCGCCCTTTTTCCTTTACGGCGGCCTGTACGCGGAACCGAAGGGCCTCAACGTGGTCGGCCTCAGGCGGGCGGGCTTCACGGCGGAGCAAATTTCGTCGCTCAAGAAAGCATACCGGCTGCTTTACCGCTCCGGTCTCAAGCTGGAGGAAGCCCTGGCGCGGATCGAAGCCGAAGTGGCGACGGAAGAAGCCCGTCACCTGGTCGCGTTTATCCGCCGCTCGGAACGCGGGATCACCCGACCGCGAGCGCGCCGAGACGACGCCGAGTAGGCCGGCGGACGTCGTGGCATTCTATCTTCGATGGCCGTAGAGTTTCACGCAGTCACGCATCCGCCTCTGGTCGAATTCACGGCAACGGCGCCCGAAGGCGCTGTAGTCGGTCTGATCGGCGAGGATGCCGCCGGGTCCCGAGCCTTGCTCCGACTGGCGGCCGGGATCGAAAGGCCCGCGAAAGGCGAGGTGCGGGGACCTTCCTCGCGCCGCTACGTGGGACCGCTCGATTCGCTCAATCTGGGACCCGTGGAGGTCCTGGCGCTGGATCATGCCCTCGCCTGCCATGACGCCCTCGTGCGGGCGCGAGCGGCAATCGGTCTGGAACGATTGCGGCGTTCCGGCGCTTCGATCTTTCTCGCCTCGCACGAAGAAGAGTTACTGGCCGCGCTGAGCGACGAGATCTGGTGGATCCACGAAGGACGGCTGGCAGCACGTGGCGATCCGCGGGAAACGCTGGCCGCATGGCGCCGTCACGTGGCGAGCCGCTTGCGGGCCTGGGGTGAGACGGTCAGCTCGCCCCTGGCGCCGGCTTTCCGGCGAGGCGACGGTCGCGCCAGGCTCATCGCGCTGGAAACGCTCGGCGCGGACGGCAAACCGACCATGGTCTGGCAAAGCGGCGAACCGGTCAGCGTCCGGGTCACCGTCCAGTTCCAACAGCCGCTGGCCGACCCCGTGATCGGCATCATGATTCGCACGCGCGTGGGCATGGAGGTCTACGGCACGAACACGGAGCTGGAGCAGGTCAAGCTCGGGCCCTGCGACGCCGGCCAGACCTTGCGGGTGACCTTCTCCTTCCGTTGCGATCTCTGCCCGCAGCAATACACGCTGACCGCGGCTTCCCACGATCCCGACGGCGTCTGGCACGACTGGCTCGAGGACGCCGTTGCTTTCACGGTGACCGACAGCCGCTACACGGCGGGCGTCGCAAACCTGCGCGCTCGCGTCAGCGTGGAGACGCTCTGACTGCGTGCGCGGCGACTGGCGCATTGCTGTAGGATACAGGGATAGCGAGGTTCTCATGAAAGATTCCGAAATCACACGCCGCGAAATGATCGCTTTTTCCGGGACGCTGGTCGCGCCGACCATCCTCCGGTCCCAACAACGTTCGGATGAGATCCGCGTGGCTTTCGTAGGCACAGGAAACCGCGGGACCTATCTGCTGCGCACCATGCTCAAGATACCTGGGGCGCGGGTCGTGGCCGTATGTGACATTGTCGAAGAACGGGCGCAGAACGCCGCACGGCTGGTCTCCGAAGCAGGCGGGTCGGCGCGCGTATGGACCGACTTCCGCCGCATGCTCGACGAGCAGAAAGAAATTGACGCCGTGGCGC